>Ga0272441_10007803_pt1 | contig 17245 bp, 12 predicted proteins | sample SSMProp6N_FD_193582 | JGI IMG/M metagenome (GOLD analysis project Ga0272441, IMG submission 193582) | Marine sediment archaeal communities from Little Sippewissett salt marsh, Falmouth, MA, United States - SSM-Prop-6N | ecosystem: Environmental > Aquatic > Marine > Wetlands > Sediment ...
CATGCGCGCATCAGCAGTGCCTGCGCCGCCTTGGGATTGCAGATGCTGCCGGACATCCTCTGGCGCAAACAGACCAATGTACCCAACAAATTCGTCGGATCCGGTACCCTGCCGCCCGGCGTCTATGTGGCCCTGGAACACGAGTGGATCCTCATCTTTCGCAAATCCCCACCGCGGGTATTCGGAAGTGACGAGGCGCGAAGGAAACGCAGGCAAAGCGCCTTCTTCTGGGAGGAACGCAACATCTGGTTCTCCGATGTATGGGACTTCAAGGGCGCACGTCAGGTCCTGGGATCACGGCACGGCGGTGCCAAGGGTCGTCGCGATCGCAGTGCCGCCTTCCCCTTCGAGGTGGCCTACCGCCTGATCAGTATGTTTTCGGTGAAAGACGATCTGGTACTCGATCCCTTTGCCGGCCGGGGAACCACCCTGCTGGCCGCCATGTGCGCAAGCCGCAATTCGACGGGCGTCGAGCTGGAACAGTCACTGATTCCCTTTGTTCAGGCGGGGGTTAGCGGGATCGTGGCGGAGGCGAACCGGCGCATCCTCGAGAGGCTGGAGCGGGAGATTCTGCTCGTCACCCTCTCCTCGCTGGAAACGCTCGACGATCTACAGTGGCGCATCCGCTACTCGGAGCAAAGCGGCCCGACCCTGCACCTTTGAGGACAATCCGTGCCCCGCATCGGCGGACGCAGCTTCGACGCTACAGTTGGGGGCGGACCGCGCTGATCATTGCGGCCGCCTCTTCCTCGCTCCGGGGGGTCCCGTCGGCGGCGGAATCGTAGGCGGAATCGTCGGCCGGCGGTCCCGCCGACGCCTCTTCCCTCGCGGCGGAGCGAACCGCCTGTCCGCTTCGCAACAGAAAGATGAATGCCTCGATCCGTTTCCGGGTCAGTTCACGCAAAGCCAGGCGGTACAGCGCCAGCTGGCAGTCGTGCTCGCCCGGCTTGTAGCTGCGGTCGGTCTTGAAGTCCACCAGATACAGGTGGTGATCGCGCTCGAACATCAGGTCGATCTGCCCGCTGATATACAGGGGGCCGTGACGATCTTCGAACAGGTACAGGAACGGAAATTCCCTCTGCACATGCTCGGCCTCTGAGCTCAAAATTCCGAGCTTGGAATCGAAAAAGGCGCGGCACAGCTTCACGGCGCTTTCAAACATCGGTTCGCGCAGAGCCTCGGGAATGCCCGACCGGCCCCAATCCGGTTCCGGGGGTGAAGCGGCGGGATTATCGGCCCAGCGGGCCAGCAGCTGATGGGTCAGGGTCCCGAAGCGCGACTCGAGATTCGCGTCCTTGAGTACCGGATCGATGGCCATCCCCGGCAATCGCCGTGCTTTTACGGCCGTCGGCTCTCGTCCCTCTTGCCGCTGCAGCAGGGCAGTGAGATGAGTGCAAAGCTCCGTCACCGAGATCTCCCTCCGGGGTACGCTTCGCTCGCACGGCGATCCGGCATACAGAGGTTGCATGCGTTTGAGGTCGCGGCGCTCGGCCGGCCGCGCTTCCTGCGAGAGCTGTTCCCAGCTCAGCGCTTCGATCCTGCGAAGCTCGGGAACGTTCGGCGCCGCCTGGGCAGACGGTGATCCGGCCTCCCAGCCCAATCCGTGAAACAGAAGGTTCAGATGGGCGCGCAGACCGCTGCGGTTTTTCTGCTTGTGGGTGCCGGCCAGTACCAGGTGGCACTGTGCCCGGGTCAGAGCCACGTACATCAAGCGCTTGATCTCGGCGAGCTCTTCCTGTTGCGCTTCCTTTTCGCCGATTTCGGTGAAGTAGTTGCCCGGGCCGAAATTGATGGTGATGCCGTACTGGGCGGAAAGGTAGTACGGCTTCGGGCCGACCCCGCGCGCGCGTCCCATGTTGCCCATGTCGGCGAGCACGACCACCGGGAACTCCAGACCCTTGGATCTGTGGATGGTAAGCAGCTGCACGCCGGGACGCCGGGGCCCAAGAACGGTGAGGTCGTCGAGGCGCTCATACTTGCCCAGGTTGCGCCGCAGGAAATCGAGAAAGATCGCCAGGCTGTCTCCCTGCCGGTCGGCCCGTTCGGCCAGCTTGATCATGTAGTCGAAGTACTCCAGATAGTTGTGGTCGCCCGGATTGCGCAGAATCGTATAGCGGTACCCGTAGCGGTACCATAGATTATGAAAGATTTCGGCGATCGAAAGCCGGTCGACCGACTCGCACAACCAAGCGTACAGCCTTGCCGCCCGCAGTATCCGCCGCCGATCCTCCTGGCTCGTAGACAGGGCCGCCTCCGTATCCGAAAACAGCTCGGTTTGCTGCCCTGCGGCGCGGTTGAGCAAAAGGCGGATCACGGTTTCATCGCTGCAGTTCACGAACGGAGAGCGAAGCACTCCGGCGTAGGCGGCTGTATCCTCAGGATACACGGCCAGCTGCAGCAGCAGGTAGAAGTCGTTGATCGGCGCTTCGGTGAACAGGCTGCGCAGGTTGTCGGTGCTGTAGGGTACGGCGAAGTGCCGGAACATCCGCTCGTAGTGGATCTGATTGCCGGTCGAGCGCAGCAGAACGGCGAAGTCGTCGTACCCGACGGGGCGATTCCCCTCCGGGCCGAACACCCGCAGGCTTTGCTGCTCCACCGCCTCGCGTATGAAACGGACCACCGCATATGCCTCGGCCAGATTGGCCGGTGCGTAGTCGGCCTCCGGTGTCTGCTCCTGGTCTCCGTACAACAGGATGATGTGCGCGTCCACATCCCCGTCATCGCCGCCTCTGTGCATTTTTTGATAGCGGGCCTCGTACTCGGCCTCCGCCTCCGCCATCACCACCGAGAAAACTCGGTTTACGAATTCGATCAGGGAGGATTCGCTTCGATAGTTGCGGTCCAGGGCGATGGTCCGCCCTCCGGCCGATCGCAGCTGTTCGTGCAGGGTCTTGAAAACCCCGACTTCGGCGCCGCGAAAACGGTAGATCGACTGTTTTTCATCGCCGACGAAGAACAGCTTTTCCGCTTCCAGATCGCAGACCGATGGAACGCCGTCGCTCGACGTCCCGATTCTCTCGGCCAGTAGAAAGAGAAGTTCCTTTTGCAGCCGGTTGTTGTCCTGGAACTCGTCGATCATGATGTAGCGATAGCGGTTTTTGTAGAAGTGTCGCAGCGCTTTGTCCCGGATCAGGGCTTCCACGGCGAGCCTGGCCACATCCTGAAAGGACACCAGACCCAGGCTGCGCTTGCGTTCGAGGAAGCGCTCGGCGAACTCCTCGAGCAGGGAAAAGACCTCGCGCAGCAGGCTTTCCCTGGAGAGGGTGGCGGCCAGGGTACCTAAATTCTTGAGCGATGGTCTCAGCCGGTCGATCAGATCCTTGAGCATCTGAATGTCAGCGGCGCCGCGCCCGCCCGGTTTGTTCACACGCAGGGCGCTGATTCGATCGGCGGCCTCCGCGTATCGTTTGGCCTCCAGGAGTTCGCGGATATTCGGAATGTCTGAAAGAATCGCCTGGGTTCGTTCGATGGAAGCGGTGCGCGGATCCAGTTGAGCGATCTGTCCGGCCGTGCGGCTCACCACCTCCGTCTCCGCCTCGAGGTCCAAGAGGCAGCGTTCGACCTGGGCGGAGAACATGGACTGGTAGTCGACGGGGCCCGGCAGATGAAGGTGGTTGCAGGCCAGATCGGTGAACAGCTGTTTCCAAAGCGTCTCGAAGCCGTGAATGTGCATCAGCCTCTGTACTGAGGCACACTCGAGCTTCTCCAGTAAAAACTCCAGGCTGGTCTGCTCGGCCACCCGCCCCACCGCCTGTTCGTCGTAGAGGAAATCTTCAGGCAGGCCGAAACGATCGCACGCATTGGTGAGGATTTCGGCGCAAAAACTGTCCAGGGTCGAGATTTGCGCCTGCTCGAAGGATTCCAGATGCCGGCGAAGTGCTTCGTGGCCGTGAAGCAGTCGGTTGTGGATGCGTTCGTACATCTCTGCGGCTGCCTTCTGCGTAAAGGTCAGGGTGAGAATCTGATCCACCCCGATGTCATCGCTTTGCAGAAGCCGGCAGTAGCGTTCGGCGATCACGGCGGTTTTGCCCGATCCGGCTCCGGCCATCACAACGGCATTTCGCTTGCAGCGAATGGCTTGGGACTGTTTGGCGTCGAAGGTCTCTATCATGCGATTATTCGCCTCGATCATCCGTCTCGATCATCCGCCCAGAGAATAGCCGCGGCGGCAAATCTCCGCCAGCAGGCACCGGCTGCACTGAGCCTTGCCGCCCGCCTCCACGCGATAATCTCCGTCGGCCATACGGTCGAGCATCGCCGCGATGCGCCCCTCAATCTGCCCGGCGCTCGTGCGGATTTGCTCCTCCGTTCCCATGTTTGCCTTGGCCGCGCCGAACACGAAGTGGTAGCGCCTCTTTTCGAACGAGTAGTAGGCTGCGCGGGTCACGCTCATGCCGTTTCGCTCCATCAGGTGCATGTAGAACGGCATCTGCATCGACTCCGGCGGCTCGGAAAAAATCTGCCCGCGCGTGGGTACGCTTTTCTTCTTGTAGTCGATCAGGGTATATCCATCGGCATTGCGGTTGATGCGGTCGATGTAGCCGAGCATCACCGTTTTCAGCTCCGGCGCCTGCGCATCGAGACGAAGCTCAGAGCCCTCGAAGCGTTCTTCGCTCATGGTCCGCAGCTCCACATCCAAAAAGTCGAACACCATCTCTTCAACCCTGCGCCGGATCTCGACTGCGATCGGTACCAGCAGCGCGGGATTGCCCCGGACGTAGTCCGAGCAGATCTCGGCCACGATTTTCTCGAGGCGCTTGCGGTACCGCGACCTTTCGGCGGCGTGAAGCATCGGAGCTTGTGCGGCATCATCCCCGCGCAGCCCGGTGAAGAACCGTTCCATCGCCCGGTGCAGCAGGCGCCCGAGCTCCAGCGGATCGATCATCGCGGGTTCGTGTTCCTCCGCGCTTACCTCCAGAAGACGCTCGAACAGGAAATCAAAGGGGCAGCGGTTGTAAAGCTCCAGGGTGGTGGCGCTGATGCGATACAGCCCGTCTTCTCCCAGCAGGCGCTCCTGAAGCGACCGGATCAGTCGGCCGTCCTTCAGGAGCTGTCTGGCCGCATCGATGCCCTTGCTCTCCAAGGCTCCACCGGCGGCCGAATCGTAGCCTGTCTTTTGAAGCGGCTGCAGGGGAAAGTCGCTGTCCTCCACCCACGCTCTGCGTTCCAACGCGTACGGATCTTCTGCTTCCGGCGGGCTCGATTCCTGCGCCTCGATTCCCTGGGTCAGAAACACCGGCGGAGGGAGATTCGATCGCTGGAAGTCGCGCCGGGAGTAGCTGAATACCACATTTTCCCCGCTGTAGCTGTACAGGCGCAGGTGTGGCGCGGACAGTTCGCGCTGCACCCCTGAAAGGCTCTGCTCCTCGTGGATCTTGAGAAACGGATAACGCCGCAGCGTGTGGCTGGCCGCGGCCTGGGATGCGTTTATCACGAAGTGGTGCCGGGGATGCATGCCTTCGCTCACCCGCAGCGGATATACCGCGATTCCGGGCCGGTAGCGTCCCGGCACGTACAGGCGCCGCTGCAGGTACAGCCACCACACGGAAAACAGAGCCTCGTCCCCCCTCTCCGTGGCGCCCGATCCCACGGAGGCCCACTCGAGCTCGTCGAGGGTGTCCATGGCAAACTGGTAGATCTTCAACTCCTCCTCATCCAATCGCTTTAGATCGAGAAAGTCGGCGGAGAAGGCCACCAGGCAGTTTTTCAGCGCGGCGAACGTAGCGGCGGAAGCGAGCTGCGCAAGACGGCTTTTCAGGGATTTGTAGAAGCCCGTCAACCTGGAAAGCGGCAGGCCGCGTGGGTTTTTGTGTCGGTGGGCCGCTTCGATGCTCAGCAGCCAATTGTCCGAGTCCGCGGAGTTGCCGGCGATTCGTCCGTCCAGGCCCAGGCGGATCAATGCCCGGCAGAGGCTGTCCTGTTTCCAGGGGATGGCCCGGCACAGCAGCAGGTCTTTCATGCCGTTGAGGTCGAAGCGGGACTGAGTCGCGGCGACGGCTTTTCGAAAAAGGTTGATTTGGGGAAACTCGTTGAGGGGTTTACCGCGGTGAATCTGAAGCGGCAGGCCGAACAGATCCGCTTCTCGCCTGAGAAGCGGCTCCACCACGTTGAGCTCCCCGACCGTCAGGATGATCTCACCCGGATCGCAGCCCTTATCGAGCAGGCCCGCGATCGCACAGACCACGGCTCGGATTTCCTCCGGAAGCGTTTCATACACGCGCAGCTCGGCGGGAAGCCGTATGGATTGCGGAACCGCTACCCGCTCGATTGTATCGTGCAACAGTTCGGCGAACTCCCCGTAGTCTTCGATCAGCTCGGGGAAGAACAGGAAATAGGATCGCCCGGCCGCGGAAAAGTGAGGCTTTTCGTAGGCCGGTTCATACAAACCGCATCGTTTCAGATACACTCGGTACGATTCGTACAGATCCTCCAGATCCCGGAGCTTGTCCTTGCTGAACCGCGGCCACTTGCCGCGGACGGCCGGGATGCGGTGCAGCACCGGCAGCAGGCGCTCCAGCGGCTCCAGGAAGACGCGGGGTTCGTGTGCGTAACGCGGGGGTATGATCCGGTGAAAACGGGGAACGCGGCGGTTTTGCCGCAACAGATCATACACAAACAGAAGCCGCGCGGCACGGTTTACCGGGCGGCCCGGGCAGGAGAAGTGAAAACAGTCCTTCTTGAACTGGTCCCACGACAGGAATCGATCAAGGGCCAGGGTTTTAGCGCCCGGCTCGTGAAGCGAACGCCGGCACCAGAAACGCGCGCTCAGTTCCGAGGGAAAAACGAAGCGGGTGGTCGGATCGGCGACGGCGCTGCGGATCGGCTCGAATATTTGCACGGTACAGCGCGGCTCGTCAGTTGATGAGCTTCTTGAGCAATCCTTCGTCCTTACGCCATTTGGCTTTGGTTTTCACCCTCAGATCGAGCTTGACTCTGTAGGGAAACAGTTCGTTGCATTCCGCCTCGGCGAAGTGGACGATGGATTTGATCTTCTCTCCGCCCTTTCCCACCACGATCCCCTTCTGGGATTCCCGTTCCACGTAGATGAAGGCGCGAACCCACAGATATCGATCCGCTTCCCTCATCTCCATGTCGCTTATGTCCACGAACAGGGAGTGCGGAATCTCCTGGCGGGTTTGAAGGATGGCTTTCTCTCGGATAATCTCGGCGATGCGGAACTCCGGGCTCTGATCGGTGTAATAATCCTCCGGGTACATGAGCTGCCCCTCCGGTGCGCGCTCCCAGATCCCCGCCAGCAGCTGATCGACGCCCTCTCCGGTGAGTGCGGAGATCGGGAACACCGGCGCCTGATGTCCGGCCGATCCCAGCTCCTCCCGTGCTTCGTCGACATGCCCCTGCCCCGTGTCGATCTTGTTCAGGCAGACGATCACCTTGTTCTCGAAATCCCGCAGTAATTCGATCAGTGCCCGCTCTTCATCGCCGGGTGGGCGGGATACGTCGATCAGGTAGAGAACGATCTCGACCTCGCTCAGGGTCTTGGTGGCCAGTGCCTTCAGGTGCAGATTGATCCGTTTATCCGAAAGGTGAAATCCGGGGGTGTCCACGAAAACGAGCTGTCCGGGCTCGTCGGTGAAGATGCCGCGTACCCGGTTGCGCGTGGTCTGGGGAACAGGCGAAATGATCGACACCTTATGCCCGCAGATCCTGTTGATCAGCGTTGATTTTCCACTGGAGGGTCTTCCTATTAGACCGACAAAAGCAGCCTTCACTCGTCTCTACAGCTCACGGTCTCGATTGACATTTTGTGCGAATCATCGCAGTTGGCCGGTATCCATCTGTGTATCCGCTTGAATATTAGAGGGTTAATCACTAATTTTCAAGAAACACCGGGATTTTTCGTTGTCCCGGTGCTTGCCCGGTTTTCCGGGATCCTCCGACATGAGAGGAGGTCGTTTTGCTTCGAGTTGTCCGTATTTTTCTATCCGTGGCGATGCTGAGCGCTCTGTTGTCGTCCTGCCGCCCTTCCGTGCACCGGCAGACCGGCTTCGCCATGTCCACCACGCTTTCGCTGCTGGTCTCCTCCACGCGGGAACCGGATTGGCCGCAGCTGTTCGACTTCGCCGAGCGTAGTGCCTGGCGTTTCGATCACCGCCGGGCCGACGGGGCCGTGGGTGCACTCAACCGTGCCGGACAGGGCGGCGTCGAACCGGAAGTGCTGCGGATTCTGGAAACCGCTCAGGCTGTCGCCGCCTCCAGCGGCGGGGCCTTCGATCCAAGCATCCTCCCGTTGACCGAGCTTTGGTCCTTCGACTCGGGAGGCCGCGTGCCGGCCGAATCGGAGATCGTGGAGGCGCGCCGACGCGTGGGGTACGCGAATATCACCATAGATGAACAGGGGCGGGTGTCGCTGCCCGAAGGATACGGTCTGGACCTGGGCGGGATCGCCAAGGGTGCGGTGGTCGATCTGCTGGCCGATCACCTTCGGGAACGGGAGTATGAGGATTTTCTCATTGATGCCGGCGGGGATATCCTGGTCTCCGGTTTGAAGCAGGGCGCCGCCTGGCGCATCGCCATCCGCCATCCCCGGGACAGTCAGGGCGTGGTCGGGGTGCTTTCGCTTGGAGGCAAGGACGGGCGGGTAGCGGTGGTAACCTCCGGAGATTATGAACGCTTCTTCGAGCAGGAAGGCAGGCGTTATCATCACATTCTCGATCCGCGCTCCGGTTATCCGGCCGACCGGCTGGTATCGGTGACCGTAATCGCCCCGACCTGCGCCCTGGCCGACGCCCTGTCCACCGCGGTCTTCGTTCTGGGACCCGAACGGGGCTTGGAGTTGCTGGCGGGGTTCGAAAATACCGAAGGCCTGCTCATCGCCGAGGGGGAGGGGAGACTGGATGCATACAGGAGCGATGGCTTCCCGCTTGAGCTGGAAAATCTCGATCTGAATTGATCCTCGGCTTCCGCGGCCGGCGGTGCTGCACGCTTGCCGGCCGTTGGCTTTCCGCCCTACTCCTGGGGTGAGGCGCCCTTCCAATACTTGCCGTACAGCAGCCAGAGCTTTCGCCTGGTTTCGTAGGGGATCAGGGCCGGATCGGTCACCAACGTGTTCTCCGCAGCCCGGTGGCAGGCACACTCGCCGCGGGCGCTGAGGGCGGCTGCGATTGAGGGGATCAGCTGCTGCACGGCCTTGGTATTGCCCCGCATCACCTTGAGAATCATTTCCACGCTTACACTCTCCTCCGACTCTCTCCAGCAGTCGTAGTCGGTCACCATGGCGATGCCGGCCAGGCACATCTCCGCCTCGCGGGCCAGCTTGACTTCGGGAAGGGCGGTCATGCCGATCAGATCGGCGTCCCAGCTGCGGTACAGATTCGATTCGGCGCGCGTGGAGAACAGCGGACCCTCCATGGTCACCAGCGTGCCCCGATCGTGAAAGGGGTGTTTCCCCTTCTCGAGAATACCGCCGATGACCTCGCTCATGCCGGGGCAGAACGGCGCGGCAAAGGGAACGTGAGCGACCAACCCATCTCCGAAGAAGCTCAGTTCCCGGTTGCGCGTGCGATCGATCAGCTGATCGCAGAGGATGAAGTCCCCGGGCCGGAACTGTTCCCGCAGAGAGCCGACGGCGCTGATCGAAAGGATCTGCTCGACCCCCAGGGATTTCAGGGCCCAGATATTCGCCCGGGCCGGAACCTCGGTCGGCAGCAGGCGGTGACCCTTTCCGTGGCGCGGCAGAAAGGCAACGGTTTGTTTTCCCACCTCCGCCACGGTAATCAGGTCTGAGGGCATGCCGAAAGGAGTCGGCACATCTATCTTTTCGATTAACCTGGCCCCGCTCAGCTGGTACACCCCGCTTCCACCGATCACCGCAATTCGTGCTTTCATTCCCATGCTTCTCCTCGCCTTCGTGGTCTCAACGCATCCGGGCCGCCATATACGCCTGTTCCCCTTCCTCTCGCCGCGGAGCGCATCGCCCAGATTGTAAACCGTGGAGCGCCGATGTAGCAATGCCGCCGGACTCAGGCGGGTGCCCAGGGTTGCCGCGACAGGCCGCGGGCGCCGCAACAGTGTCGCTTGTTGTTGAAAATTCCCTCCGGTTTCAATATATTCTTAGGCTATGAGTGACGAAACAGTACGCGAGCAGTCCCGCTTCCAGAACGAGGAAGAGGCGACGGAAAACAAGAAAAACGATTCCAATTTGATCGAAAAGATCTTGAAAACCCGCAACATCCTGTTGTCCGGGGAGATCAACAAATCTCTGGCCGAGCGAATCATCCGTCAACTGATCCTTCTGGAGGATCAGGGTGATGGGCCGATCAAGGTGTTTATCGATTCCCCCGGAGGGGATGCGGACGCGGGTTTCGCGATTTTTGATATGATGCGCTTCATCAAGCCGGAGGTGACGATCATCGGGATGGGGCTGGTTGCCAGCGCCGCGGCGATCATCCTGCTGGCCGCGCCCAAGGATCGGCGCATCGCCCTGCCCAATTCACACTACCTGATCCACCAGCCGTTGAGCGGCATGCGCGGCGTGGCCACGGAGATCGAAATCCACGCCAAAGAACTGGACAAGCTGCGCCGGAAGATCAACAAGCTCATCTCCGGGGAAACCGGACAAAAGGTCGAGAAGGTGGAGAAGGATACGGACCGCGACTACTGGATGAACGCGGATGAGGCTCTGGAGTACGGCCTCGTATCCAAGATCATCACCGGCAGGGACGAGCTGTAGTTCCGCCCTGGATGTCAGGAAAGACGTTAGCGGTCTTTCTCGTTTCAATAATTATTTGTCTCGCCTCCTGCGGGGGACGGGTCGTCGTGCTCAGCTACAACGTGGAAAATCTGTTCGACGACCGGGAGCGGGGTACCGAGTATCCGCAGTACCGCAGCCCCGGTTGGACCAGGGAGCTGTACCACAGAAAGCTCGCCGCCGTAGCACGGGCGGTCAGAGCCGCCTCTCCCGGAGGGCCGGATATCCTCTGTCTCCAGGAGATCGAGAGCGAGGCCGCTGTCCGGGAGCTGCGCGATCGGCATTTGCGGGCGCTCGGATACAACTACCTGGTCTTCGTTCCCCAGGAGGGTACGGCCACCACCGTCGCCTGTCTGAGCAGGCTGCCGGTTGTGCAGACGCGTGTTCATGAAGTTGGCCGCTTCGAGGACGTTCCCCTGCGTCATATCCTGGAGATACGGATCGAGCACGAAGGCTCGACCCTGTACCTGTTCAACAACCACTGGAAATCAAAAACCGGAGGCGTGCAGCGCACCGCCGCAGCCCGGCGAGCGGCGGCCTCGATACTGACGCGGAGGGTTCGCGAAATTTTGGACGGTTGCCCCCGGGCGGATCTGCTGGTTTTGGGTGACCTGAACGAAAACCTGGACGAGCGCGAGCAGGCCGGGGGGCGGTACCGCAGCGCCACGGTTGTGCTGCCCAAAGGCGGGTCCTCCGGAGGGCAGCCGGTGATCTCGCTGCAGCCGGATGTCCTGTTCGTGACCGCCTGCACCGAAGCGGCGGGCCTGCGTGGAGGACGGGTCGTGCTGTACGAGCCGTGGTTCGAACTGCCCCCGAAGCGGCGTGGAAGCTCCGTGTACCAGGGCCGATGGCAGACCCCCGACCGCATCCTCCTCTCCGCCGGCCTGTTCGACGGGGAGGGATTCCACTATGTCGATGGGAGCTTTGCCCCGGTCACCGCTCGTTTTCTCCTCGATCCGGGCAGTGGTTTTCCCCGGCGCTGGCAGTCGAATCCGCGGTCCGGGGGCACCTCCGATCATCTGCCCGTACGCCTCGCCCTGGAAAGACTTTGATCGGCAGTTCGCACGCAGCGCTGTGCGCGGTTCCGTGCGCAGCGCCACCCGGGCGCCGTGCCGCCTGTAGCGCCGCACGCGACGCCGTCCGCCCGTCTTGAGCCGATGCGGGCATATCGGTAAACTGGGTCTCTATGACAGGTTTCGATTCCGAACAACAATACCTGCGGGAACTGGCGAATCGATCCCCGCTCCCGGAAGGATTTTCCGCCGCCACCGCAACCTTGGATTTCACTTCGCTGGAGAGGGATCAGACCCTGTCCATGAACCTGGCCCTGATTCTGTTGGACGAGCCTGCTTCCGGTTTCGCCGGATTGTTCACGAAGAATCGCTTCTGCGGTGCTCCGATTACGATCGGGCGCGGGCGGATGCAGGAACCCCTGCTCAGGGGAATCCTGATCAACAACAGAGTGGCCAACGTGGGCGCATGCGGAGGGGTGGAGGATGCCGAGCAACTGTGCACCTCCCTCGGCGATCGGATCGGCGAGCCGGGCAGCCGCATCCTGCCCGCCTCTACGGGGGTCGTGGGTTGGAAACTCCCGGTGCAGAGCATGAAGTCTGCGCTTCCTGAACTGGTCGATTCGCTCCAAAGGAAAAGCATATTGCCGGTGGCACGAGCCATCATGACCACCGATTCCTACCCAAAAGTTCATCGTGAGCAGGTCGGAGAGGGCTGCATCGTGGGTATCGTAAAGGGTGCCGGCATGATCGAGCCCAACATGGGTACCATGCTCGCTTTCCTGTTGACCGATATCGGTATGCAACGCGAACAGCTGCGGCGCTGCCTGCGGCGTTGTGCCGGGAATACGTTCAACAGGATCTCGGTGGATGGGGATCAAAGTACCAGCGATATGGCCGTGGTTCTCAGTTCGGCTAAGCGGCCGGCGATCGGGGAGAAGGCCTTCGAACAGGCCCTGGAAAAGGTTTGCGCCCGGCTGGCAGAAGATGTGGTGCGCAACGGCGAAGGGGTGGGTCATGTTATCCGCGTTACGGTGCGGGGAGCACCGCTGCAGCGTATCGCCGCGGAGGCGGGCAAGGCCGTGGTGAACTCTCCGCTGGTAAAGACCGCGGTGTTCGGAAACGATCCCAACGTGGGCCGCATCGTGGCCGCGCTGGGCGATTTCGCCGATGCGGCGGATTTCCCTCTCGATCTGGAGCGACTGAGAGTGTGCCTGGGAGGTGTGGAAATCTTCGCCGGAGGCAGTTTCCGTCTCGACGCGGACAAAGAATCGCAGCTGAATCGCTACATGAGTGAGGGTGCTCTCGATCCCGCGCAGAGGGGCTATCCCTCTCATTACCGGCAGGTGGTGCTGGAGATCGATCTGGGTGCCGGAACGGAGAAGGCCGAAGTGCTGGGGTCGGATTTGTCGTATCAGTATGTAAAAGAAAACGCCGATTACAGGAGTTGAAGACCGGCTGATGAGTGAAGAAAAAAAGCACAACGTAGAAGCAGATGTTGAGGAAGCCCGAGAGGTGCTGCAACGAACCTTCGGCGAGGTATCCAAACGCATCGTCGGACAGAACGAAATGCTGGAAGGGATGATGACCGGTCTGTTGGCCGAGGGGCACGTGCTGTTGGAGGGGGTCCCGGGATTAGCTAAAACCCTGGCCGTCAAAACCCTGGCAGAGGTGCTGGACGCGGGGTTCAGGCGCATTCAGTTTACACCCGATCTGCTTCCGGCCGATCTGACGGGCACGATGATCTATCGTCCTCAAGCGGGCGATTTTGTACCCAGGAAGGGTCCGATCTTTACGAACATCATTCTCGCCGACGAGATCAACCGATCTCCGGCCAAGGTTCAATCGGCGCTGCTGGAGGCGATGGAGGAGCGGCAAGTCACGCTGGGAAACGAGACCTACCCGCTGGAGGAGCCGTTTCTCGTGCTGGCCACGCAGAACCCCATCGAACACGAGGGTACCTACCCGCTGCCCGAAGCGCAGTTGGATCGTTTCCTTCTCAAACTGTACGTGCCGTATCCCAGCTACAGTGAGGAGAGGGATATCCTCAAACGCGTGGGCGTGAAGATTCCCGTTTCGATTCGCCGCGTGCTCGACAAGGAGGGGATAGAGACCCTCAGGTCGGTGGTGCGGAGGATTCACGTAGATGAGCGCATCGAGGACTACATCGTCTCCCTGGTTCAGGGCAGCCGCGAGAAGGACCGTGAGAAGGCCGATTATGTCCGCTTCATCGAATACGGCGCCTCTCCACGAGCGAGCATCTATCTGTACCGCTGCGCCAAAGCCAAAGCGCTTCTGGAGGGCCGCGCCTTCGTCATCCCGGAGGATGTCAAAGCCCTGGCTCCGGCCGTACTGCGGCATCGCATCATCCTTACCTATGAAGCCGAGGCCGAGGACCTGTCCACCGATCAGATCATCAGTGATATCCTGCGAAGTGTAGACGTTCCGTAGGGGCCATGGAGGATCAGTCCTTTTTTCGCCGCGTCCGACAGATCGAGCTGGTGGCTTCCAAGCTGGTGGATCAGCTGCTGGCGGGGCGCTATCGTTCGATCTTTCGAGGCCAGGGAATCGAGTTCGACGAGGTCAGGGAGTACGTGGCCGGGGATGACGTACGGGCCATCGATTGGAACGTGACCTCCCGCATGGGCCTGCCGCACACGAAGATATTTCGTGAAGAGCGGGAGATCATCCTCTTCAATGTCGTGGATCTGTCCGCCTCCCTGTACGCCGGATCCGGTGATATGGCCAAAAACGAATACGCGGCGCTCGTGTTCGCCATATTGAGCCTTTCGGCGGTCAAGAACAATGATCGGGTCGGAGCGGCTTTTTTCAGCGATCGCATCGAAAAATGGATTCCCCCGGGCAAGGGGCGAAAGCATATCCTGAGTTTGATCCACGAGCTTCTGACCATGAAGCCGAGAGGAACAGGGTCGGATCTGGACCTGGCACTCAAAGGGGTCTATCGAAACCTCAAACGGCGTGGGATCTGTTTTATCATTTCGGATTTTCGCACCGAAGGCTACTGGGATTCCCTGTCGCTGTTGGCACGCAAACACGATTGTGTGGCCGTGAAGATCGTCGATCCGGTGGACACGGTCTTTCCCCGCGCCGGCATGGTGGAACTGGAGGATCCGGAAAGCGGAGACATCCTTTTCGCCGACGGACGCTCCCCTTCTTTCCGGCAATCCTACGAACGGTACTGGCAGGAACGGCAGGCAGCCTGGGAGAGCGGGTGCCTGCGACGGGGGGTGCAGGCGCTTACACTGAATACCTACGACGATCCCGGGGTTGAGATCCTGCGTTTCTTCCGCCGCCGGAGGCGAGCGGTATGAAGTTTTTTCTGTTTGCTACCGGGATTCTGCTGTTGGCCGTTTCACCGCTGTGCGCCCAGGCGGTGCTCAGCGAATCGGTTTTTCTCCCGCCCCGTTTTTTCGTGGGAGATCGGGTGGAATTGCGCCTGACCTACGAGCTTGCCCCGGAGACGGCGGTAGAGCAAACGGACCCGCTGCCCGAGCATCCGTGGATCGAGATACAGGATATCGAGATTCGTGACGCAAGACTCTCCGGCCGTTCCGGCGAGGTCCGGGTGCGCATCTTCTTCATCCCCTTCTACGCCGGGCAGACCGTCTTGCCCTCGCTTCGGCTGGGACAGTTGGACACCGGGGAGTTGCTCGTGGAGACGCGCTCGGCTCTCGAAAACGAGCAGAACCACTCGCTGAGGGTACCGCGCCGTCAGTTGCGGCTTCCCCTGACCTGGATTAGGCTGCTGAGCGCTGCTGCGCTTGCGGTCGGGGTGCCGCTGCTGTTTGTGTTTCTGTTGCGCTTCGGGATTCGGGGTGTGGCCCGGATCCGAGGGCTTCGCATCCGTCGGCTGCCGTACCTGCACGTACGTAAGAGCCTGAACCAGCTGGCGGCCGGGAAATCTTCCATCGAGGGGCAGTCTTACTTTGTACTACTCTCCCTTGCGATCCGGCGCTATCTCACCGAGAGATTGTCGATGCCGTTGATGAGCGTGACCACGGGGGAGATCCCCGGGGAGTTGAGCAGGGCCGGCCTGGAGCCGGCGCTCTATGAACGGATTCATGAACTTCTCAAGCAGGCGGATCTGATCAAATTTTCCGGGAGGCGGACCAACCGCAGGGCGATGGAACGAAGCCTGAAGAGCGCCGCGGGCATCGTGGAACAGGTAGAGGAGCGCATCAGCCATGTGGAAGCTTGATTTTCCGCAACTCCTCCTGCTGCTCCCGGTCGTGCCGCTTTTGGTATACCTGTTGTACTATCGCAAATCCAGGGGCGGGAAGATCCTGTTCAACTTCGTCATCTGGAATAGCGAGCGCTTTTCCACTTCCACCACGCCCCGCCGCGTGCTTCTGGCCTTCACGCGGATACTGTTTTGGATTGGCTTCTCTCTGTTGATCATCGCGATGGCCGGTCCTGTGGTTGTGGAGAAGCAAAGGAAATACCTGAGTCGAGGTCTGGATTTGATCCTCGTTCTGGATGTCTCTCCCAGTATGTCGGCTCGGGATGTGGGCGGAATTACGCGTTTTGACGCGGCACGGAATGTGCTTCGGGATTTTGTTGCGGGTCGGGAGAATGACGCGATCGGCCTGGTGATCTTCGGAGCGGAGGCTTCCTTGCGCGTTCCCCCGACCACGGATTACGGCTTTCTGGAGCAGGCGCTGGAATCCGCGGAGGTGATGGAGTTGGGTGATGGAACGGCGATCGGTATGGGGATCGCCGTGGGAGCGCTGCACCTGAAGGAGACGAACGCGGAGGAAAAGGTCATGATCCTCATCACCGACGGGGATAACAATGCCGGCGAAATCGAGCCGGAACGAGCCGCCGAGGTGGCCGCTTCCCTGAAGATCCGCGTCTACACGATCGGCATCGGCACCGAGGGAGAAACCACGATTCAATTCGTGGACCCGGAAAGCGGCAAGGAAGTTCGAGGTGTGTACCAGGGAAAGCTGAACGAGCAGTTGCTGAAGACGATCGCCGATTCCACGGGGGGACGGTATTTCCATTCCGGGACACTGGGGATCCTCAACACGATCTTCCTGGAAATCGACAGCCTGGAGAGCAGGGTGCAGGAGGTGGCGGTATTCATCGAGCGCCAACCTCGGCACCGGGTGTTTATTTTCGTAGGCCTCGGTATCATCCTGGCTTGTGTATTTACACGAAAACTGATCGTGGGAGAGTTGTTGTAAGGATTATGTTCGACCGACCCAACTTTCTGTTGCTGCTGCTCCTCTTCCCCCTGATCGCGCTGGCCTGGAGAATCGATTTCAACAGGGGCCGTAGAACGCTGCGCGCGGTGGGCGGCAAGTGGCGCTCGGCGATTCTTCTGGATGTGTATGTATTCAAGAGTTTCTTTTCATTTTTATTTCTTTCCCTGTTCTTTGTCGCGGTGGTGTTCGCCCTGGCCGGATTTCGCTGGGGGGAGCACCTGGTGGAGGAACGACGCTCAGGACAGGAGGTGGTGATCTGTCTGGACGTATCCAACAGCATGCTGGCCGGACAACGGGAT
>Ga0272441_10007804_pt1 | contig 17244 bp, 17 predicted proteins | sample SSMProp6N_FD_193582 | JGI IMG/M metagenome (GOLD analysis project Ga0272441, IMG submission 193582) | Marine sediment archaeal communities from Little Sippewissett salt marsh, Falmouth, MA, United States - SSM-Prop-6N | ecosystem: Environmental > Aquatic > Marine > Wetlands > Sediment ...
CGGACCGAATTGTCCGAGTTGATCGCCACCACCAGAACATCTCCCTGTTCCTTGGCAAAACTCAGCAGATTGGTATGGCCGGTATGCAGGATATCGAAACAGCCGTTGGTAAAAACAATCTTATGATTCTGCTCACGGTGCTGCTGAACCTCCTCCAGTAGCTCGTCCAGTTGGCACAGCTTACCGGGCCCCACGCGACGAGGGCTAGTTGACTCATCCATGATTACCTGCCTCCATGATTATATTTTTCGATTGTTTATAATTTCTTCGGTTCACTGCTGGGCTTAATGTTAATTGCCTCGTCAATTTCTCGCTGCAACTGCTCCCGGCCCTGGGACAAGGTCATTTCCACCTGGAGCCAATATAAATTATCCAGGCCTTTTGCTCCTGGAATCTCCCGTAGTTTAACCCAATCCTTCTGGGTTGTCACCAGCCAATCCGCCCCACGCTCACGTCCCCATTTGGCTAATCGGTCCGGATCATTGCTTTTATAAGTCCCATGATCTGGAAAAAATTCCCTGCCCGCCACCTCCGCTCCCAGCTTTCTTAACGTTGCCAGGAAGGATTCCGGGTTCCCGATTCCGCAAAAAGCACCCACTTTCCGACCAGATAGTTCTTCCAGCGGCACTTCTTTTTCCGCCGTGTTGTACAGGCCTTTCGGTTCATGCCTGCTCCGGATAATGCATTTTTCTCTTTTCAAACCCCGATCGCTCCCCTTTCTGTCCAGAAGGGTTACAATCTCGTCCACCTGTTCGGCACCAATCTGGTCACAGCGACTCAGCACAAACACCCCCGCCCGTCTCAATTCCTTCAAAGGCTCGCGGAGTAATCCTCGTGGCAGCAAATGTCCATAGCCAAAGGGACACGTCCCGTCAATCATAACTATATCCAGCTCGCGCCCCAGCCGACGGTGTTGGAACCCGTCATCCAGAACAATAACATCAGGTCTATATTTGACCATCGCTTCTCGACCGCCCCGTACTCTGTCAGGATCCACCACCACCGGAACTTCCGGCACAGACCTGCGCAGCATCTGAACTTCTTCATTACCGTCTTCGCTTTCTCCTTTATATCCTCTGCTTAAAACCACCACCTTTTTACCCCGCTCCCGCAGATACCGACAAATCCAGATCACCATCGGGGTCTTACCCGTCCCGCCTGTGGTGATATTGCCCACACAAATAACCGGTACCGGCAGCGAAATGCTTTTCAAAATACCCTTGTCGTAGAGCCTGTTACGTACATAAATCAGCATCCCGTAAACGCCGCCCGCAATCCTTAACAGCAGACGCAAACAAGCCGCTCTGCCTCCCCTCGTTTCTCCGCTTATTATGCCTTTGACCCACATATAAAATGAATGTTAATCTACCCCTTAGCCTTTGTCAACGGGATCCAAAACACTTGCTCCGGTTACAGATTTTGTAGGATGGAACTTTATCCCACGTATTAGTTGTTTGGCGTATTGCCCAGGCGCATAAAAAAGCGGCGTTTTCTAAGAAAACACCGCCAAACAAAATCTGACTTATTTCGCCGGTAACTTTATTCACCTGTGAGATACTGATTGCCCGCGAACGGCCAGACTATTGTTGTTTATCTGTGTCCTCCAGTAGTTGACGCAGGTACGAGTTTTCGCGCCGCGTGGCCTCCAGGTCAAACAGCAGATACTTGATGCTCAACCGCAGATAGTCCAGGGATTCCTGTAAGGTAGAGACGCTCTTCTTCAATTCCATGTGACGCTGTTTGGTCTGCTCGGCCAGCAATTCCAGACGCTTCCTTTGGGAAGCCGGTAGCGTGCCTATCTCCTTGACCAGTTCACTCAGTTTCTTTTGAAATGTTGCTTCGTCCATAATCACTCCTCGGCATAAGTTTGCTAATCTACTGGTCGGGACCAATGGTCTCTACCAAGCCTGTTGTTGTCTGGCTGGTTGAAATATCGCAAATTTTGTGCCATAGGTATGCACCTTCTGCCGCTGGTTATAACTACGCCCTAACGAAGCATTTACAACAAAAACCGTACAAAGCTGACCCAAATTGCCACAACGGTCTGTAACGATTGTTGCCGTAAAAAAACATCCCTGTCGCCCCGTTCACGGCAAAGGAAGGCTAATTATTGCGTTTTCCTTCCTTTATCAAAGCCGTTGCTTTTTTACATCACTCTCCTTACAAACAACGCCTTGTTCCGCTACCTGGGAAGTTATGTTCCTATAAATCAGTCGTTTACAATACTGATTAAAAGGTTTATTTCTTCTATACTAATTATATAACATTTATGATTAAACGGCGTAGTAATCTTGACTTTTTTTAAAGATTTTTTTACCGCATTGACAAACGCACCGGAAAACGGCTACATTACCGGACATGAGTGATATACTGGCGAAAATTCTTGCCCACAAGAAAGAAGAACTTGATCTCGCTCGCCAAAACGTCTCTTTGGAAGAGCTTCAACACCGCGTAAAAGGTTTACCCAAATGCCGTAATTTTTATCGGGCTTTGACCAAAAAAAACCCACGCGGCATTAACGTGATAGCAGAAATTAAGCGAGCCTCTCCTTCCGCCGGATTAATCAGAGAAGACTTCGATCCGGTCGAACTGGCGCACACCTATAACTCTTGCGGCGCCGACGCTCTCAGCATCCTCACCGACAAACAATTCTTTCAGGGAAGTTTGGATTTTATCCCGCAGGTCAAAGAAGCACTCTCTCTGCCGATTTTAAGAAAAGATTTTATCATCGACCCCTATCAAATCTATGAAGCCCGCGCCGCCGGAGCCGACGCGGTCCTACTCATCGCCGAAGCCTTAAAGCCCGCTCCGTTAATGGACCTGATGATCCTGGCCAATTCCCTCACGATGACCGTACTGTTGGAAGTGCACGATCTTGATATGTTGCTTCGCATCCGCAGTATGATCGGCTTTCCCCAGGAACACTACAGCCTGCTGGGTATCAACAACCGAAATCTAAAAACCATGGAAGTGGACCTGGCCAACTCGCTGCGCATGATCGAATTCGTGGAAAACAAACATGGCATTATAAGCGAAAGCGGAATCCATCAGAGAAGCGATGTTGAGCAATTGATTCAAGCCGGTTTTTGTGGTATCCTTATTGGAGAGGCACTCATGCGTAGTCCCGATATCGCTTCTCGTTACGCTGAACTGTTTGACCCTCAAGGATAAACTTAATATGGATGCCCAAATATCTGGCGCTGTACTTTCATGTATTCATTGCGGCAACTCTATGAGTTGGATTGACCAATATGTCGGCACCCCCGTTGCCTGCCCCTATTGCGGCAATATATTTGTTATGCCCTCGAAACCTTCCCCGGTCAATCAGTCAGCCAAAGCCCCTTCCACCCCTTCCGCCCATTTGCCTTTCACCCGCATTCCCCCCAAATCCTTTTATGTTATCCCCCGGCCCAAACGACCCGCCGGCCTGACCATTATCGCGGTAATGGGTATTTTCGTTAGTTTTGTTTTTCTCTTGGCAATTGGCTATGATGCCGGAGTGCAGCAAGGATTGTTCCCGCCCATAGCAGGCCACTCTACCCTGAAAACGACCGATTTGCTTATCTCTACTGCCCTGATCTTGGGATATTTATTGGTTTGTGCCGGACTACTCAGAGGCAGTAAGGTAGCGTTTCATACCTATAGTATTCTCAGCGTCTTGATAATCATTGGTATCGGTGCCGATATTGCCGCGCGCCTGCGCAATAATAGCCTCCAACAAATTCCAACCATGTATGCCTTTCACGCTGCCCTGGCCCTCTACTTTCTCATCACCTTGGCCTACCTCTGGCAAAAGCGTATCAGATACTGGTTTGATTAATAATCTAACAAAACCTTGTTAAATAGCCCCCGATGTAAAATCGGGGGGTACTTAAGTGGTTTACTCCGCCCATTTAAATCAGCGCGTCAAGGGCTGCTTTCAGGTCCTTCTTGGAGGTTACTCCGACCATGGTCTTGGCCATCTCACCCTTGTTATAGATAATAAGAGTAGGGATGGCACTGATCCCCAGCTTGACCGATGTGTCGCGATTTTCGTCTGTGTTCAGCTTGCCGATTTTAGCTTTACCTGTATATTCATCGGCCAGTTCTTCCACGATTGGCGTCATCATCCGACACGGACCGCACCATTCCGCCCAAAGATCCACCAAAACCGGTACCGAGCTGTTGATTACTTCACTCTCAAAGTTGGCATCGTTTATTTCCACCACGTTTCCCGCCATAATGCTACTCCTTTCGCCCAAATAAAATATGACTCGTATTTTTTGTGTTTATGTTGGTATTAAAAATTCAAACTTAAATGATTCTATAAAAGCAAATTTACTCTGTCAAATAGCGAAATGAAAAATATTCAAACCGATATTTAGAGGTGTCATAGTTACCGATATTTACTTCACTTCGACAATCAAGGCCAGTTCCACCGCTGCATTAAGGGGCAATTCCGCCACCCCTACCGCCAGCCTTGCATGCTGGCCGGCCGGACCGAACACCTCGTGAAACAATTTGGAAGCTCCATTAGCCACCTGGGCCTGCTCGCCAAATCCCGGTGCACTATGAACAAATACCTCCAGCCTCACGATACGCTTGACCTTATCCAGTGAACCTAACTGTGATTTTATCGCATCCAGCGCGTTAATCGCGCACAGACGAGCCGCATCCTGAGCGTGATGAAGCTCCACTTCTTGGCCCACCTTGCCCGCTATCAAAATCTTGCCGCTGTGGGAAGGTAGTTGGCCCGAGATAAACAATAGCTTCCCTGTTTGCACCGCCGGAATATACGCACCTATCGCCGGCGCCGCCCCGGACAGGGTAATTCCCAAATCCTGCACTTTCTCGTCGAAGCTCATTTTATTCCCCTGTATTTTCGTTATCTGTGGATTCTGTTCTCTCAGTCTCTTCTTCCTGCGCCTCCTTCATCGATTTATCCTTATGGAGTTTACTGGGCAGATTATTTATATCCGCAGAGACCGCATGTGCCACCGCGATTTCCGGCTCCTGCTCCGTCAGGGCGAAGATATAAATCGGCCCGAATGTCTTTTCCTGTTCGATCCGAACCAGTTTTTGGCGCACCAGTTCCAACAGCGCCAAAAACATTCCCACCATCTCCCCGCGATGCCTGCAATTCTTAAACACCGCCGTAAACGTCAGGGGCTTTTCATGCTGGGAGCGGTACAGGATTTCCGTCTCGTACACATCTATGGGTGTCTCATCATGGATCACATCATGCGTTCGCTTACTCGCCAAAGTGGATTTGACCAGCCGGTTGAACGCATCAAACAGATCCCATATCTGCAGCGACTCCAATTCCATTTCCTGTTCTTGTTTGATTTGCTCACGCAGCCGGGCCAGATCCACCAGCGAGCGGGAATACTTTTGTATTTGCTCCTGCGCAGATTCCGAAAGATCCGAGGCGATATCCTTGAACTTTTTATATTCTAATAGCTGCCTGACCAGCTCCAGCCGGGGATCCGTCAGGTCTTCTTCCTCTCCTGTTTCCCCTTCTTCTCGCGGCAGCAGCAGCGCCGATTTGATCTCCATCAACGTCGCCGCCAACACCAGAAAATCACCCGCCTGCTCCAGGTTGAGCTGTTGGATTAGTTCCACGTATTCCAGAAACTGCTCCGTAATCGAGGCGATGGGAATATCGTAAATATCCAGCTCGTCCCGGCGAATCAGATACAGCAGCAGATCCAACGGACCGTTATATATTTCCAAATTTACCCGATAATCCGCCATGTCTTATGACCTTTAACCTCTTATAGCGTCTGCTGTTTTGATCCTTTGAATTTTGAACATTTTAATTTGTTTAGGATTCTTGTCCGCCGTAGCTCGCGCTGCGAGCGAAGGAGGATAGGATTTAGTGCTTAGAATTTAACTGCGTCCTTTGGCCGTGCCTGTAATACCAGTCGCACTGCGAATCTTTTCCATTAGCTCCTGAGCCGCAGCCCTCGCCTTCCTGCCCCCTTCCCGTAGCACATCTTCCACATAGTCATTATCACCGCCGAGCTCCTCATAGCGCTGCCGAAACGGCGCCAACAGTTCGTTGGTCAATTCCGCCAAACGTTTTTTCGCTTCTCCGTATCCCATTCCGCCCTGCCGGTAGCGCTGCTCCCATTGTCTGGCCTCATCCTCCGACGCCGCCAACGACAATAAGGCAAACACCGCACATTTCTCCGGGTCCTTGGCCTCTTCTACCGGCGTCGAATCGGTCACCATGCGTTTGATCTTTTTTTCCGTCTGCTTGGCCGACTCAAATAATTCCAGCGTGTTATTGTAACTCTTGCTCATCTTGCGCCCGTCAACACCGGGCACCACCGCCGCCGTCTCGAGTATATACGCATCAGGAATGGTAAGAATTTCCCCGTAGGTGTTGTTGAATTTTATCGCGATATCACGCGTTACTTCCAGGTGTTGTTTTTGATCCTGACCGACCGGCACTATATGGCTGCTGTAGATTAATATATCCGCCGCCTGCAGTACCGGATAACAGAACAATCCGTGATTGGGCGCCAGCCCCTGATCGATTTTTTCTTTGTAGCTGTGACATCTCTGTAACAGCCCCATCGGCGTCACGCAAGAAAGTATCCACGTCAGCTCACAAACTTCCGGCACATCCGACTGCCGAAAAAATATTGACTTATTCGGATCGATCCCCACCGCCAGATATCCCCGCGCCACCTCCTGTGTATATTCCTGCAGCGCCTCTGCCTCCTGCACACTGGTCATGGCGTGGTAGTTGGCGATGAAATAGTAACACTCATGCCCTTCCCCCTGCAACTGCAGATACTGCCGCATGGCCCCGTAATAGTTACCTATATGCAATCTCCCCGATGGCTGTATTCCGGATAATACTCGCTTCAAATTAACTTCCTGTCCATAAAATATCTCTTATTCTCATTAACAACGGATGGCCCCAAAGATACCGCTCGAGAACAAACTTGTCAAGTCGTTTAACCCCCTAGGGCGGGCCATGCCCCACCGGTTTCTCATCTTTCTTAGTCCCGTCAGGGACACTTGATAATAGCCCAGCGTTTTAACGCTGGGATCACGAGTTCTCCTTTGCCTTTAGTCCCGTAGGGACGACTGAGAACAAAGTACTTTAAACATCCTCGCTCACGTTGTTATTTCCCTCATAATTAAAAGGCTCTTTTCCATAGCGCCGTCTCAGTTGATTCTGCATTTTCCGCAATCGTTCGTTTATCTCATTGACGAATTCTTCCCGTCCCATTTTTTTTGCTTCCTCGGATGTGATCCCCTTGCCGAATTGCACATATATCCGCCCCATCCCCGGCAACATCTGATGCCGCGGCCACGCCTCGTAGGCCCCATCTATCACCGTGGGTATTGTCACAGCTTCCGCCCGACGCACGATCAGATCAAACCCGCCCTTGATCGCGCGGATGCGCCCGTCCGCCGAGCGGGTCGCTTCGGGAAACATCGTTATTGCCCTGCCTTCTTTTAACCGCCGGATAACCTCTCGCATCGCCCGCGTATCAGCTCGATCCCGCTGTACCGGAAATGCGTTTAGTGAACGGATAAAGCTCCCAAAATATCGGTTAGAAAATAGTCCCTCCCGCGCCAGGTAATCCAGCTCACGGTGCAATCCCAGCCCGCACAGTACCGGATCGAGGTAGCTCTGATGGTTGCTCAGTATCAACAGCGGACCTTCTTGGGGTACATTTTCCCGTCCCAGCACCCGCACATTGAATAACGCGCTGAAAACCACCTGGGCCCCCAACCTAAAAAACTGGTAACTTAAATTCATCTTACCCCCAAACGCATCCTGTTCACTCTGTCCATCTATTGTTTTTCCCCTTTTACCTTTTCTTTTTCTCTTGCACATATTGGTAAAGCGTTTCGACGACTTCTTCCAGCGACATATCCGTCGTATCAATAATTATGGCATCATCGGCTGGCTTCAGCGGGCCCGCCGCCCGCGAGCTATCCCGTTGATCCCGCTGTTTCTGGGAGTCCAGAATTTCCTGATATTCCATCTCCACTCCCTGCTGCTGCAATTGCTCCTGCCGCCGCCGGGCTCGGCTCTCAGGCGCCGCATCCAGATAAAACTTAAAGCTTGCCTCCGGAAAAACCACCGTCCCCTGATCTCTTCCCTCGGTCACCAGTGAGCCCAGTTTCTCTCCAATCTGCTGTTGTTGGCGGACTAGTTGTGCTCGCACCGCCGCCGCTTTCGCCAGATGGTGCGCCTCCTCGGTTACCTCCGGCCTGCGAATCTTATCCGTAATATCCCGTCCGTCCAGCAAGATATGGCAGATTCCTTCCCCGTAGGCGATCTCGATCTCGCATCTTCCCACCATTTCCGCCAGCGCCCCCTCATCATCCAGCGGCACATGCTGCTCCAAAGCCGCCACCGTCACCGCCCGGTACATAGCCCCGGTATCCAGATACGCGATCCCCAGCCTATCAGCCAACTTCACCGCCACGGAACTTTTACCTGATCCGGCTGGTCCATCTATGGTTATGATTAAAAAATTTTCCAAGGGAAAATTATTATAGCTATCCAATATCTCGCCGACAATATTTCCTTTCCGTCCTCTCTTTTTGGTTATGTTTTCATCCCCTGACTATGTCCGATATTTTTAACTATATTCTCTGCAAGGGATTATGACGCCTTTTTCTCCCTGGCGACAGTTTTTTTCTCTAACTTCCTCACCCCGCATAATTCTGCCTCTATAATACGAGTATGTTTTAGCATACCAGCGATCCTGCTTTTCAGTGCTTGGGTTTGCTATTTCACCAAAGCAGGCCAAAATAAACCCGATGCAATATCGGTGGGGTAATGAGCGGGAATGTTAGAAACTCAGCAACAATTACCATCTTTTCCGTGTTTGTTATGGAAAAAAATCAGTTCTTTACCCAATTACCTCCAAAAACAGTAAAAGTATTACGCGCATATACCGATGAAAACCAGAGTGATGTTATTTAATTGTTAATCCTTATTAATTGAACAACCATGCACTTAGCTATAGGTCATTATTCCATTGGTTCCCTCGATGGCGTCAACACTGTGATTTGGCGTACCGTCACGGAATTTCAGCACCTCAACCCGGAGTTGCGGATCACGCTTTTTGGCAAAACCGCTCCGGATATTGACAAGTTTCTCCCCTGGAAATCCGGCAAGCTGATGTACCGCAATATTGCTGAGATGTCACCTGACTATCTTGTCCCCGGTTTGGAAGGCAAAAGTGTTCAGATTCAGCGCGTGCACGATTATATTTGGCACGGTACCAATGTCGCCGAACGCCTCCAGCAGCAATTTGCCGACGCCGACGTTGTCCTGATGGAAAACCTTTCCATCGGTATCAACCCTGCTATTACCTATGCCTTTTATCTTTGGAGCCTCTGGGAGTATCAGGCCAAATCGGACAAACGTTTTATTGTCCGGGTCCACGACTTCGCCCAGCAACGCCCGGCTAATTTCAGTAATATAAAGAAGTTCCAGGCCTTTTTACCCGTGGATATGCCCGATTGGCACCAGATATTGTACCCCTCCACCCCCAACATCGAGTATATTGCGATCAATACCAACGATTATTATCGTTTGATGGACCACGGCGTCGAGCCCGGTCGAATCTGGTACTTACCCAACAGCATTGACGACTCACTCATTCGCGAGAAAAGACATAACGGCTTTCTCAATTCCGCCGGCCGGTTAAACGGTAATAATCACTCCCAGCTCACCTCGGAATGTCAAAATCTGCGCCGGTTGCTGATTGAGCGAAACAAGATAGATCCCGACGCCACCATCCTCTTTTATCCCGTCCGCTCCATCCCCCGCAAAAACATCGAAGAGTCCCTCTATCTCCTGCAACTTCTCAACAATCTCAGCCAAATCCCCGAATATCGCGACAAGTACGACCTCGATCCGAAATATCAATTGGTGATATCTTTAAATGGTGGTAGCGAAGAGGAGAAACTATATACCCGCAAAATCCAGGATTTCATCGACGAACACCACCTGCCTGTCACCATCGATATCAGCGACCTGGTCGCCCTGCATCGCGAATACGACCCGGATGACCCCAATCGCATCCTCAGATATGGCGTGGCCGACATGTACATGTTGGCTCACATGGTCGTCAGTACTTCTATTCTGGAAGGATTTGGATTCGTCTTTATTGAACCCTGGGCCGCTGAAAAGTGTATTATTGGCCGCAATATCCCTTCGGTTACCATGGATTTCGTCAAGGCCGGCCTTTCCCTAGGACATCTATATTCAGTATTGCTCGTCAATGGCCATGATTATGCCGACCTCGGCTCCGGCCAACCAGATAACGGCCTGGCCATCCGGCTCGAAGAGATCAAAAAGCTCGATTCTCAGGATTATTTAAACCAAATTCTCAATAGAAATAGTGCCTCCCTGAAGGCCACCCTCAGGCTATTCCGCAACAAGAACCGCCGCATTCCCAGAAGGACTCTAGTCCTCAACAATCGCAGAAAGGTCTTGGAGAATTATTCCAACCGCAGCGTCGTCAGTCAGCTCAATCGCATCATCCTCAGGCAGGAAACTCCCTATGCCGAGCCTCGCCTGGGCTCCCCTCGTTCCGGCCCATATAGCCCGGCTATGACTCAACTTGCACCTTAAGCTCACCTCGCCGAAACCCAACTGCCCCGGTCACTTATTAACTTACTATCAAATCTAGACTTATAACCTGATTCGCCTTAAGGTTATCCCTAGCGCCGATTTTGGGAAGCACTTTTTTCTTGACCATTTTTATTGCCAGAGAGTAAACTAAGACTGAATCGACGTTAAGATTCTTACGATAATGAATAAGTGTTATAACCGTCAAAAGCCTCAAAGGTGCTATTATTAAACCTGTGTTTTTCGGTCACTTTGGGCTTTTGATGTTGGAGTTAAAATAAAATAACATAACCTGATAATTTATTACGTCTTAGAAAGGAGACTATAGATAAGATTATCGGCCCATGGTATTCGGCCCATAACAATTAAGCTCAACGTCACCCCGCTCTCGCGGATAACAAGGCCCGAATATAAATATAACAATCTTTTTTTCAGGCCTTTAGAAACTTGATGGCGTTGTCTTAAACAGTTAAATCCGGTTTGTGATTATATGAATTAAAACCGGCCGGGTCGATGGCTGAAGTTAGTGTTGAATTATTTGGAGTCACGGGGCTCTCTATTTGCAAACTGCGAACCGGGGTTCTCAGATGCAAATAGCCCCAAACCGAGGGACAATAATAGACCCTATACGGTGTGATAACTGGTGGTGGTTACAAGACCACCAGCCCAACTGCTGATTGAGTTGATTATAGTTTAGTGTAAAGCTTATGGATTACTGTGATTTTGACCGGCATATTGCCTTCAGGCAGGAATTGTCGATGAGGAAATACCCTCTACCAGGGGGCTTTGCTCAGGAAAGGACACATTCAACAATCGTTTTTAATTGTTTGATTTCCCATACTTTCTGTCAATCTCGAAAAACACCCACTGGCTGATATTTCCCTTTTTGGGTGCATAGTCCTATAATTAACGTATTCAGCGGACGTTGGCGGATTCTCTAAGTAATTCCTCTACCCTTCTTCAGCATCTCTTTTCACCTTGGCCCGATGTTCTATCTGCAATCTCACACAGGAGAACTAAAAATGCAATCATGGACAATCATCGCCGCGGCAGAGCCCCTGCAGATTATCCTCGGGATAATCGGCGGTATGGTTGTCGGTGTGGTAGTTTTTTGGCTGATCCAGAACGTCCTGGGAAAATCACGCATTCAGGCCGCTGAGCTGAAAGCTCAGTCGCTCGTGCAGGATGCGAAATCTAATGCCGAAAATATCACCCGAACAGCCCAGCTCGAGGCCAAGGCCGAAGCCATCAAAATGCGGGAGGAATTTGAGAAAGAAACTACGGGTGTTCGCAATGAGTTGCGCGACATCGAACGACACCTCACCAAACGCGAAGACATGGTCGATCGCAAATGGGATGTCGTTACTAACAAAGAACGCAACAACGAAACGCGCGAAAAGAAGATTGAGGAAAAGGAAAGAGAACTCGCCAGCAAGGATGAGCAACTGACCAATACCCTCTCTGAACAGAGAGCTCAACTGCTCCGTATCGCCGGCGTTTCCGTCGACGAGGCCAAGGAAATCCTCTTATCCCGTCTGGAAACCGAGGTCAACCATGAGGCCTCCAATCTTATCGAAAGAGTCATCACCAAGGCCAAGGAAGAAGCCGACTCCCGTTCTCGTGAGATCACTCTCAACGCTATCCAGCGTTACGCTGCCGAACATACCAGTGACAACACCGTTTCCACCGTGGATATCCCCAACGATGAGATGAAAGGCAGGGTCATCGGGCGTGAGGGACGTAACATCCGTGCCTTTGAAAAGGCCTCCGGCGTTGATGTCATTATTGATGATACCCCCGGCGTGGTTGTTGTCTCCGCCTTCGATCCCGTCCGCCGCGAGACCGCTCGTATCAGCCTCGACAAGCTCATCCAGGACGGCCGTATCCATCCCGCCCGTATCGAGGAAATAGTCGAGGAAACCCGTAAGGAGCTCGAGGCCAAACTGATCGAAATCGGCAAAAAGGTCTCTTTGGAAACCAACGTCAACGGCCTTAACAACAAGCTCCTGCCCTACCTGGGTCGGCTCAATTATCGTACCAGTTACGGCCAGAACGTCCTCAGACACAGTGTCGAAGTCGCTTTTCTCGCTCAGAGTATGGCTGAAGAACTGGGGCTGGACGGCTCGATGGCCCGCCGCTGTGGGCTCCTCCACGATATCGGCAAGGCCCTGGACCACGAGGTCGAAGGTGGCCATCCCGAGATCGGCGCCGACCTCCTTAGAAAATTCAACGAATCCCCCAAGGTCATCAACGCCGTCGCCGGTCACCATGGGGACGTCGCGGCCATTTCCCTGTATACACCCCTGATTGCCGCCGCCGATGCCATGAGCGCCTCCCGTCCCGGTGCCCGCCGGGAAACCCTGGAACGTTATATCAAACGTCTGGAAAACCTCGAAGGCATCGCTGCCGCATTCCCCGGCGTCCGCCAGGCCTACGCCATTCAGGCCGGCCGTGAAGTCCGCGTCATCGTTGACCCCGAATCCGTCGATGATCAGGCCGCCTGGAAGATAGCTCATGATATAGCCAAGAAAGTGGAAGAGGAGCTTACTTATCCCGGTGAGGTAAAAGTTACTTTATTACGCGAAGTCCGCTGCGTTGAATTCGCTCGCTGATGAAACCAGTGGTAAGTTGCCCATTGTGAGTTGACCTAGCGTTATTTCTTTCGGCTCGCTTTTGGAACTCAGCTTGCCATGCTAGCTAAAATCGCGATTTTATCATGCAAACCAAGCTGCTCTGTATCGGTGATATTGTCGGAAGGCCCGGCAGGTATCTCCTCTCCGAAAACCTGCCCCGTCTCATCCAGGAGCACCAGATCGACTGCGTCATCGCCAACGCCGAAAACGCCGCCGGCGGTTCCGGACTGACCCCCCAGATATATGACAAGCTCCTCAATTACGGCGTCCACTTGATAACCTTGGGAGACCATATTTTTCGCAAACGCGATATAGTTGACACCCTCCACAATTCCGATCGTATTGTCAAACCCGCCAATCTCGCCCCCCAGGCCGCCGGCCGTGAGTGGGCTCTTTACCAAACAGTCGGCGGCGCCTCTGTTGCCGTTATTTCCGTACTGGGACGTATGTATATGCCCATTCCCGTGGACAACCCCTTTCACGCCGTGGACCGCGTCTTAAACAAAATCCCCTCCGACATCAAAATTCGCGTCGTTGATATCCACGCCGAGGCTACCAGTGAAAAAATCGCTATGGGTTGGCATCTCAACGGCCGGGCCACCCTCGTCTTCGGCACCCATACCCATGTAACCACCGCCGACGAAACCATCCTTGACAAGGGCACCGCCTACATTACCGATCTGGGCATGACCGGCCCCCACGAATCCGTCCTGGGCCGCAGCGTGGACCGTGTCCTCAAAAGCCTCATCACCCAGATGCCCTGTACTTATTCTCTCGCCACCGGCGACCTCCGCATCAATGGTGTCATCGTTACCACAAATTCCAGTGGTCCCAACGCCGGCCAGGCCCTCGACATCCAGCGCATCTGTATTAAAGACACCTACGACACCCACCAGCCCTACGACTCCGACGACGGCAAACCGGACAAAAACCACTCACTAATCTAATACCCCTCGATTTCGTACCCCCCAGCCCAACTTAATCCTTGAACCCTTACGCCCAATGACTAAACTTAATTACCAGGCGATGGAGTCCGCCTTTAACCGGCCTGGTTGGCCTGATGACTCCTACCAGCGCCCTGGTAGGGTTATTTGCCGGCCGACCCTCACCAGCTTTTTCAGACCGACTGACTGACTGGCTGGCGGAGGATGGGCCGAATATGTTTCGACTCTTACTTATCTTTTTCGCGGGCGGCTGCGGCTGCCTGCTTCGTTACGGCGTTGCCGGCTGGGCCCAGCGATTCACCAACAGCTCATTTCCCACCGGTACGCTCGCTGTAAATGTCATCGGCTGTTTGGCCCTCGGCTTCCTTGCCACCTTTTTCACCGGCCCGGTCTTTCTCCGCACGGATTACCGCTTGGCGATTTTGGTAGGCCTGCTCGGCGGCTTCACCACCTTTTCCACTTTCGCATACGAGACTATCATGCTCACCGACGACGGTCAGTTTACCCTGGCAGCCCTTAACCTGCTCCTTAGCAACGCTCTGGGCCTGGTCGCGGCCTGGCTCGGCACCCGCCTGACGTTGGTAATCTATGGCACATAATAAAAAGGGGAAAAATATGAAAATACCCGATGGGTGGCATGCTCAAGTACTCTTGGGCATGGTGATTTTAATCATTATTACACAAGGGATAAGAATATGAAAATACCAGAAGACGGTTGGCTGCTCAGAATTTTCATTGGTGAATCGGATCGTTGGCATGGCAAACCACTTTATGAGGCCATCATGCTCCAGGCCCGTCAACTTCACCTCGCCGGCGCTACCGTGCTGCGCGGCCTGATGGGCTTCGGTGCCCACAGCCGACTGCACACCGCCAAGATCCTGCGCCTCTCTGAAGACCTGCCCATCGTCATCGAGATCGTCGATGCCCGCGCTAAGATCGACGAGCTGCTCCCGCATGTTGATGAGATGGTCGAGGAAGGCTTGGTCACCCTCGAGAAAGTGCGCGTCATCAAGTACCGCGCCAACGATCCTTCTTGATTCTCCGTAGCTTAGCTTCTAACTCTTATTCATTTCGTATTGCGTATTGATTAGCCCCTGATGTAAAATCAGGGGGGCACCCATTTACTCGTTAATTAATTCTTTTTGTTTTGCGCATTAGGACTTCGCTGGTTTGAATTTGTCTAGAATTTTTGATTTCCTTAACTTCCGCATTTTATATCACGCTTATCGCCTGTTAAAAGTCATCTACCTTTTTACTCTTTCCTTGTATAGTGGCCCCTTTCCTGTAATTATGTCAGAATATTCAACCGGCAAAAGTACCGAATCCCTCACAAAAAGGCTCTTGCTACTGCACGCCCCCATAAATAAACGGTAAAATATCGTAAAAAATAAACGCAATATCTGATTACTTCCGGGCAGCCGAAAGTATAAAATAGCAGAAAGTAGCCCGGGCCATGCCCGCCATTTATTCTATTTGAAAATAATGTTGTACTCTGTTATCCGAAAGGAGAATACCATGAACTTAACCCGCTGGACTTGCTTCGTATTATTTACGGCAATCATTTTGCCCGTAATCGGCTGCACCGTCCAATCCCCCACCGGTAACCCGCTTGACGGACTCGAGCGCTTGAAATCGTTTGAGACGATGCGCGCCTCCTCCTCGGACCAGAATTGGCGCACCGGCAACGGCGACGCCCGACCCATCGCCCCTGGAGACACTTTGACCATCGCCGAGCTTGATGGCCCCGGCCTGATCACCCACATCTGGTGCACCATCGCCCACGATGCGCCCTTCTATTCCCGCCTGCTCACCCTGCGTATCTACTGGGACGGCGAAGAGCATCCCAGCGTCGAATCTCCTGTTGGTGATTTTTTTGGCATCGGCAACGGTGTCGATCAGGAATTCACTTCCTTGCCCATACGCGTCACCTCGGAAGGCCGGGCCCGCAACTGCTATTGGCCCATGCCCTTCCGCAAATCCGCCCGCATCACCGTCACTAACGAGAGCGACAAAAAATGCCGCGCCTTCTATTACTATGTCGATTGGCAAAAGCATCCCAACCTGCCCAAAGACACCGCCTATTTCCACGCCATGTACCGCCAGGAATACCCCTGCGTAATGGGCCAAAACTACCTGCTCGCCGACATTGAAGGCCAAGGCCATTACGTCGGCACCGTGCAGAGCGTTTACCACACCTCGCCCGGCTGGTATGGCGAGGGTGATGATTTCTTCTTTATCGACGGCGAACCCGAACCTCGCCTCCGCGGCACCGGCACCGAAGACTATTTCTGCGATGCCTGGGGATTCCGTCAACAGTGCGGCCCCTTTTACGGCACACCTTTTTGGGAGGGCTATAAAACGGGTGATCGCGGCACCGCCTACCGGTTCCACATTCCCGATCCCGTAGTCTTTCACAAATCATTACGCGCCGAGATAGAGCACAAGGGCTCGCAACATTTTCCCGATGGTAAAACTTCCGGTTTCATCGAGCGCGACGATCTCATGTCCAGCGTCGTCTTCTGGTACCAGACCGAACCTCACAAACCCTTCCCCGCTCTGCCCCCCGGCAAAGATCGCCTGCCCTTCCACGACGAAATCCTGCTCAAGGGCTGGGAGAACGTCGAAAAGTCTAAACATTCCGACAACCCCATATCAGTACAGAACATTCATGGCTGCACCGACGGCAAACAACTCTTTTTCCGCCCCTCCGATGCTACTGGTTGGCTGGAAGTTACCTTCTCCCTGGATAAGCCCCAAACCGTTCTGCTGACAGGCAAACTGCTCCACTCCTGGGATTACGGCAAATATCGCGTCATACTAGACGGCAAGACCATCGCCACCGAAGATCTATATAACCCCAAAGTCAAGACCACCGATCATTGCTGGGGCTCTCACAAGCTCGCCGCCGGCCCCCACAAAATTCGCTTCGAGTGCGTTGGCAAATCGCCCGACTCGAAGGGCTACTTCTTCGGTTTTGATGCTTTGGTCGCCCGCATCCCCGTCTATGCCCGCGACCCCAGCGTTGACCTCCGCACCCTCCAGAAAAAACAGGATAAGTAACCGATAGGTT
>Ga0272441_10007805_pt1 | contig 17244 bp, 14 predicted proteins | sample SSMProp6N_FD_193582 | JGI IMG/M metagenome (GOLD analysis project Ga0272441, IMG submission 193582) | Marine sediment archaeal communities from Little Sippewissett salt marsh, Falmouth, MA, United States - SSM-Prop-6N | ecosystem: Environmental > Aquatic > Marine > Wetlands > Sediment ...
TCAATTTTCGAACAAATATAACAAAATTGCACACTATGAAACAACAGCAAAAGAAATCTGGGAACAAACAAATGGAAATATTGATTATTTTGTTTCAGCAATAGGAACCTCAGGAACGATAATGGGTGTAGGGATGCATCTTAAAACAAGAAATCCAAATGTGAAAATAGTATGTGCCCATCCTGTTAGAGGTCATTATATACAGGGTTTAAAAAACATGGAGGAAGCAATTGTTCCAACTATATATGACCCTAGTAAAATTGATGAGGAAGTAATGGTTGAAACAGAAAAAGCGTTTGAAATGACCAGGAAACTTGCAAAATTTGAAGGAATATTTGCAGGTATGAGTAGTGGTGCTGCTATGTTTGCAGCCACAGAAACTGCCAAAAAAATAAAAAAAGGAAATATTGTTACGATTTTTCCAGACAGGGGAGATAGATATCTAAGTACAAATTTGTTTACTTATTAAAATTTATCAGATATAAAAAATACTCAATACTTGTTCTTTCCATTATATTTTTATACATGTTAAGTATTACTTAACATCTATGATTACTACTCGTGACAGATTATATCTACGTGCAATTTTTCTATTAAATGGATCTGAAAAACCAGTAGGGCCATTAGAGTTATCCAGATCTATGGATGTTTCTAAAGAAGGAGCATATCAAGAGATGAAACGTATTGAAAAATTAGGATTTGGAAAATATTTAGTTCAAAAAGGAATTATAATCAATAAAAAAGCATTAGAAATTATTGAAAAAGATGTTAAGCGGCATCATTTACTTGAAAAATTTCTTCAAAAATCATTAGATTTGTCCCATGACGAAGCATGCAAAGAGTCAAGTAATATTGATCAGCTCATTAGTGAAAAGCTAATGGAAAAAATAGGTAAAAAAATAGGGCCGTTATCTAGTGAAGACTGCATTTGTGTAATTAAAAATCCTTTACATCCAGACGATTTGCGTAAATGTCATTGGATAAAAAAGACAATAAAAGGAGTATAAAAAATGATAATACTTGGATATATCTTAATTACAACTTTTTTAATTACTTTAATTGCTTTTGTTGGAATTTTTACACTTGCAATAAAAGATAAAATTCTTAACAAAATCCTCTTAATTCTTGTTAGCCTATCGGCCGGAGCTCTGATGGGTGGTGCATTTTTACATCTAATACCTGAAGCAATCGAAAAAGCGGCACATGAAGGTCATGGACATGTAGAGGTTCCATCTGAAATTTTTATATACGTTCTTGTTGGTTTTATCCTGTTTTTTGTTTTAGAAAAAGTATTACATTGGAGGCATTGTCACAAGGGCAAATGTGATGTTCACACTTTTCATTATATGAACCTTGTAGGTGACTCTATTCATAACTTTATTGATGGGCTTATTATGGCCGCAAGTTTTGTAACATCAATTGAGCTTGGACTAACTACAACTGTCGCAATAGCGGCCCATGAAATTCCTCAAGAAATAGGTGATTTTGGCGTATTGATTTATGGCGGTTTTAAGAAGAAAAAAGCTTTAATTCTTAATTTTATCGTAGCACTAACAATAGTTGCTGGTGGTTTTGTTGGATATTTTATTTCACAAACAATTGAACAAGCTACAACGTTTTTACTTCCATTTGCAGCAGGTGGATTTATCTATATTGCTGCAACTGATCTGGTTCCTGAAATTAAAAAAGAGCTTGATTTCAAAAAATATACCGCTACATTAATTGTATTTATCTCAGGTATTTTGATAATGTGGGTTATAAAATTTTTATTCAGCCACCATTAAAAATTTTTTATGTTAAAGGAACATCCTTACGCAGGTCATCTTTCATTTTTCGACCTGTTTTTTTCTCCCATTCAGCAATTGGAATGCTATGTTTCTCCCTGATTTTATCACCGATTCCAAGGCCATTGTATGCACAGAATGGTATTATTCCTTCTTCAGTAGTATAATGAATTACACATCTTTGAAGTCGTTGAACATTTAAATTAAATGGATCCTGGAACCACATACTTCCGACAAAAAGACTCTTGTAATGAAATCCTCGTAATGCATTGTAGTTTCCCCCAATTGCTGCATCTTTTAACAATTTTTTCAAGTTGAATCCTTTTGGAGCATTTTCATAAATTACAAATTTATCTATGTTTTTTAGAAAAGCACTTGCTACTCTGAGTTTTTTCAACGGGCCTTTTATTTCACTTTCTTTGTCAACAAAACTAAGAAGACCTTCTACATCTATAAAACGAGTAACTGGCAGTGGTTTTCCATCTTCCATAAAAATATAAGTTGCGCCACCGCAGCCAGGATGAGCAGTGAACTCAACCTGTGATTCCCCTTTTAGCATCGTAATAAGTTTTGAAATTGGAAAAACAAATGGAACAGGATAGAAATCATCTCGGGATATTTGACCGTCGAATTCTTTTTCGATTTCTGCCATCATCATTACATAGTCAACTCTTTGAGCTTCACGTTTTTCATCATTAAGTTTTGTAATTCTCCCGCAAAAAGAAACAGGCTGGAAGTTTACACCACGTACTATATCCATATTATCAAGGGCAAATTTTACAATTTTTCCTGCTTCATGAAGATTTTTACCATTAATAAGACATGGAACCAAAACAGCTTTAAGGTTTGCTTTACGTAAATTTTCAATGGCTTTTTTATTCATATCAAACCATGGATTTGACTGTTTAGTCACACCATCAAAGCTCATATAAATTGTATTCACCTGAGCTTCCTTGAGTTCTTTGCAATATTCCAGATCATCTGCAAGTTTCAAACCATTTGTATTAACTTGGACATGTGAAAAACCTAGTTCTTTAGCCATATAAACAATATCAAGCAGATCATCTCTAATTGTTGGTTCTCCGCCTGTTATTTGAATAGCTTTTGAGCCCATCGGTCGCTCTTCACGAGCCTGTATCATTAATTCTTCAAGTGTTTCAAGGCTTGGTTCATATACTCTTCCAGAGGCACCTGCATTCATAAAACAATAACTACAACGTAGATTACAACGATTTGTAACCAAAAGATTAGTAAGAACACTTTGTGATTTGTGTTCATCATAAAGAGCAGGCTCATCATAAACTTTGGTTTTAACATCAGGTGCAGGACTACCAACTACATCATATTTCTTCCATTTTTTGTAGAGTTCTGCATCGTTGAAATAGATTTCTTTAAAAGAACCGTGTTTTCCACATTCTTTGGTAATATAAATTTTACCGTCTTCTTCAACAATTTTAGCAGGTATTTTTACAATTTTACCATCTTTAAAGCATGCAGGACAAACAGAAAATGTTTTTTCTAACTCCTTCATATCTCTTCCCAGCCCTTTCTTATTCTCAGTGGTCTAAAACATATTGTTATATAAAGCTTTAACTATCTTTTAAAATATTGAAAAAAGGATTATTTTTATAGATTTTAAACCAAAAATGCTTATCATGTTTGTATTAAATATTTTTTAACCTCTGGTTTGAAAAGCAGAATAATAATCGCTAGCATAATAACTGGCAATAATAGACTTGCAGTTATATATCCCAAATATGATGGGTGAGAATAATAACACTGTAATGATTCATATTCTATGTAAAACACAGTAAAATATATGGCACTGAAGAAAAACTGCACATAGAATATTAAAAAACTTATAGAAAATATTATATTAACTAGCCATGACCATTTTTTAACGGTAAAAATACTATAGATTATGACCATTGAAACTATAAAAAACATAACACTCATAATGATATAAAACGTGAATTGTAATTGCCTACTTATATTATATGCAAATGTCCAAACGAAAAGGTTCATACACCAATTCCAGATAGATAATAATATGAGTACACAGGAAATAATCCACAATAAAATAAGTGCCCAGATTGTTTTTGGTTTTTTCAACCCATGTATCCCTCCAGCTAAAAAAGAATCAATTACTTTAAATATAAATGCTTTGGTAGATTAAAAAAATAAAAAAAAGAAGGTTAGAGATTTTTAGTTTACACTTGGAAGAGTCTTAACATTTCCAAGTAATCGTTCGAGTATGGTAAATAATGTTCTATTATTAATTAAATCCATTAACTTACCAAAAAAAGATTGCCTCAAATTACAATCTCTGTTATTAGAATCCCCTAGTGTCGTGAAATCCCAACGTAAAGAACCATTTGAAAACGCATATGAAAGTACTGGGATAGATTGTACTTGACCTGTATGCATATTACCAGAAACAGTTGTCACACATCTATGTAACCCAAACGAAGATTTTTCAGGAGAAATTGGATCACTAGTTGCTTCTAACCAATATTCTCCTTTTCCATCACCACTAGGATCACGAACTTCAGTAGTACCACCTCTGCATTTAACAGTGACTACCTCATTGTTTTTAATTCGTGCAACTTCTCCTTCAATTGTAATTGGTTTAAACCAAGGATCTGTCAATGACCAGTTATAAAAATCATCCGATATTTTTTCAAGCTTATAGAATTCTGTTAAAAGTACTACGCCAGCTGCAATAGCTTTTGTTATTATTTCTTTAATAGCTGGTAGTACCTCTTCAAAAAATCTTTTAAATAAGTCACCAAATGTTCCAGGATTAATAACACCATTGGCAGCTGCTATAACAGCTGTAACACAATCTACTATCCAATTTATTAATACTCCAGCTTCAGGTGCAATATCAATAATATATCCTATAATCACTGTACCAATTGCCGAAAGACATATTGCTATTTCTTTAAGATATACGCTTGCTTCTCCAATATATCCTAATCGATTACTATGGAAAATATTTTTTAGGATTCTAACATCAAGAAAATCAGGAAAGCTAATACCACCAATTTCCTCCCACTCTATTATCTCAGGATGAGCTACAAGGACCTGAGTAGCTGTAGGTTTAACACTTATATCTTCAGACCAAAACTTTGTAAAATAGTAAAAATAGTCATTATCAGGGTTATTATCATAAGGCTCAGAAAATTCAAGTTTTACAGTTTTACCTGCCACTTTGATTTCTTCATCTGTGTTTAAATTTTCACTTGAAATTAATGAATATTCTTTATTATCATATGTACTTTGTCCAGGTCCAAGATCTGGTACAACAACTGGAAATTCGTCAAGTATTCCATTTTTAGTAGAAAGTGTTAAAGATACTGTTCTTGAAGAAAATGTTCCAGTTCCAACATTTGTTATAATGTAGTTTAAGTTATATTCAACATAATCATTATTACCTTTTAGTCCTTCTACGGGTCTTGCTTTAAATTTTACAAAGATAAGATTTTGTTTTAATTCTAAATCATGATCTCCATTTCCCATGACATAGACATTCAATTCCTTCTCTGAATTTAATTGCATGCCATTAATTATTGGTGCAAATGCAACTAAGATCATTAGAACAACAGCTCCAATTCCAAATATTTTTTTATTTTTCATCTTTTATCACACCATTTCAATATTTTGTTATTACTTCATTGGCTCCGATTTGTATATAAGCTTTATAGAACAGTCGTTGAATCTTTTCCCAAAATTTATCATTCAACTCCAATTAAAATTATTATATTAAAAAAATAAGAAAAAAAGAGATTATTTAACGTTTAGAAATTGTTGTAATAATTGATATAAAAATGGGTAGTTTTGTATTAGGTTGAGGAATAGTACATTGATTGTTCTTGATTTTGAAGAAGTCAAAGATACGGAGATTGTTTCTTTATCATTACTGTTTGCTGTGTTAATTACTATTACTTTACCAGTGTAATCACCTGGTTCATTGGGTGCTCTGACTGTAACAGTTATAGTTTTTGTACCCTGTTCTGGTGTAATGCCAGTTCCACTACTTGGGTTGAAATCCCATTCTCCCCAATTTGGGTAACTTTCTATTTTCCAGCTTAGCTTTGAACCTGGATCTCCAACGTTTTTTACTTTGAAACTTGCAGATTTGCTTTGACCACTTCCAACATTACCATAGCGCAGACTGCCTTCGCTTTCTAAATCTGGGACGAGTGGCTTTGGTTTATATTTTATCCCAACCTCGTCAAGTGTTACTTCGTCACCACTTAGAAATCCATCAGCTTCAGCATATACCTTGATTTTTACTAAACCATTTGAGCTTATATAATCACTTGGATTTGGTGTTGCTATCCATTTCCATACCAAGTTGTCTTGATTTCCCATATTTGAGGCAAGTTTTTTCCAGCTGCTTGTCTGAAAGTTATAAACATATAGATCTGGACCGTTACCAAACCATGCTATATCGGCAAATTCAATTCCAACTTCATATACCTCATCACCCCCGACATTTATATGAAAAACAGCTGTTGCTTGCCCACTACCATCGCTCATAAGGATACCATGTGAACCCCAAGATTTTATATCACCTGATGATTCATCTTTATCATATTCTATTCCATTTTGATATTCTTCTTCTATACCAACATAGTCAGGATCAACATAGTATGCTTTTGTTTCGATACCACATTCGCCATAAGCTATTCTGAACCATCCATTTTCACCCCAGCTGGTTCCCCAGCTGTTTTTACAAATCCAATAACCAGTATTGTCATTGTAACCAGCAATACATATCCTATGCCAACCAAGAGATCCTCCTGATTGATGTACATAGACTCCACTTGTATAATCCATGAAATCCTGGTAAACTTCAAAACTAGCACTAACCGGGCCGTATTGATTGAGCGCGTTTTTTATTGAATCCTGTGAACTGGAAATCTTTGCACTTTCAATATCAATTACTTTGTCCTGCCAATCACTGCATTTATCACTACATGGTGGCACAGCCCCACTACCACTTGTATAAGGAAAACAACTCTCAGGGATTGCGCCCCTTTCATCTAAAAAAGCATGGGTATCAGTAGGCTGAGCACCATCACACCCATACATTCCAGAATACCAGTCTTTTCCACAGGAAACCATGAATTGCTCTGACAAATCAATTCCAAGATCAGGATCATCACTTTTGATTTTAATACAAGACTCAACTGCAGCAAGAGAACCAAAAGCATAACAACTACCACAATTTCCTTGGTTTTTAATTGGTGTTGTCCAATCATGACCGTCCTTATTACGCCAGTCTAATGAGGATGGGGATCTACCACTAAATATTATACCATTAGGTAATGGATCCTCATTTTCAATTTCTCCAAGATAATAATTTTTATTATCGATATTAATTGTATTATTACAACAATTACAATCTATATCATGTTCATCATCAAGATTAGTTCCAACAGCTCCAAAACTTCCTATGATCATAGCAATTATGATCATTATCGGAATCATTTTTCCTTTCATCTTTATCACATCACATTTCATATTTTGTTGATAATTTTATGTTGATGATTTGTATATAAGCTTTATAGAACAGTTGTTGAATCTTTACCAAAATTTATCATTCAGCCCTAATAAAAATGAAATAAATTATAAAAAAAAGAAAAAAAAGATTGTTCTTAGAGATTTAGAAATTGTTGTAATAATTGATATAAAAATGGGTTGTTGATTGATCTGGATCGAGTTGATGTTAGGGATACAGATATTGTTTCTTTATCATTACTGTTTGCTGTGTTAATTACTATTACTTTACCAGTGTAATCACCTAGTTCATTGGGTGCTCTGACTGTTACAGTTATAGTTTTTGTACATTATTCTGGTGTAAGGCCATTTCCACTGCCAGGGTTAAAATCCCATTGCCCCCAATCAGTTGGATAGCTGTCTGTTTTGTTACAACTATTTTTCCTTTCATCTTTTATCACACCATTTCCATTGCTCTTTCTGCAAGATAGAGGTTAACTAACAAATGAGTTTCACACGTCTCAACCATAGGTGTACCCTCTATGGAATCAAGTTCAAAAAGAAAATGGATTGAGTTATGTTCACCATATATCCAATCAGTGAAGGAGCCAAAAGTATAATACATATTGCATCCTTGTAAGATCTCAAAATCATTTATTTTAGAGATGTTTTCTGCGATTGATAAAAATATTTGTTCATCTTGAGGGGAATTTTTTGTCCAACTCCACGGATATACAATTTTTTTACCTTTTGAATGGTAATCAATCCCAGTTATTATGCTACGATTTTCTACAAAATCCCTGATTGCTATAGATTCATTCTCACTAAAGGGATATGGACCTCTATAGGTACCATTACCAACTCCATCAGTAAATACCCAAAAATCAAAAAGAGGATTTCTTATTATAGTATATTTACTTAGAATAAAATATAAGATTGGATGTTTATCAAATTCTTCCCATTTATAATCAAAATTTCTATTAATATCAACGCCGCGAAACAACCGTTTTCCTAGAATACAGCTATTATTTCTTCCATTTTTTCTAGTACCAGCTTCACAACCATCTGGATTTACCATCGGAATGAAATATAATTCAGTATTATTCACGATATGTCTAATACGCATTGTAAAGGACTCGTTAACATTTATGGATGTGTAATTTTCAACAATAGCCTTTAATGAGTAGATTGTCACCTGAAAACCAATCTTTTCATTACCATGCATGCCACCAGTATATAAAACCTCAGATTCACTTTCATTTATTTCAACATTATCAGAAATTTTCACCAACCAGATATCTTTACCCAGATGGGTTTTACCAAGAGAGGTATAATTAAAAATATTTGAATAATTTCGTTGAAGTTCACCTAAAAGATCTGTTAATTCATCATATGAGTAATAATGCGCATCTTTTTCTAAACACTTATTTTCAATTAGCTTTTCAAGTTTAAATTGTGAAATTGCAGTAGTTATTTTCTTTTCTAAAACTTCATTACTATTTGTTTTTGATATACTAGTGGCACTAAAAAAGATAATATATATTACAAACAGAGCCCAGAGTATATTCAAATTTTTTCTCATATATTAATTCCTCACTTTATATCTTCAAAATTATTTATTGGAAAAAAAGGTATATAAGCTTTATAGAACAGTCTTTGAATCTTTTCCCAAAATTTATCATTCAGCCCTAATAAAAATTAATTAAATTAAAAAAAAGGGAAAAAGAGAAATATTTTATTGGAGGTTAAAGAATCGTTGGAATAACTGGAATAATATTGGATAATTCTGTAGAACGTTTAAGAATGGTGTGTTAATCGCCCTGCTTCTTGACATAGTCACTGTTAATGTTGCCCAGTTGCTTTCACCACCCTCTGAATCTCTTGCTTTTACTCGAATAACATAAGCTCCTTCTTTATCCCATATATGAAAAAAATATTTAGGAAAATGAGAATGATAAGGACCAACCCATTCTTCAATTTCACCATCACCCCAGTCTATATAGTAATAAACATCATGAAATTCAGGGTCTCTTGATCTAATCGTATAGATATATTCCTCATTTGGTTTACCTGTTTTTGGACCACTAATTTCTGGAATATTTGGAGGTTCGTTTTCAGCATTTGATTTTGCTACAAAAACATCATAATGACCATAATGTGTAAGTTTTTGATTACCAAATATAACTGATCCATAAAAACATCCTGTTGTAAGAATATTACCCTCATTATCTAGAATTATACCATAACCCATACATATCATAGAATAACCATCTGTTTCAGGGCTAATTGTCCAAAGAAAATTTCCATTTGTATCTAACTTTGTTATAAAGAAATCCCAAACTCTGCATGTTTTAATTACTTGATTACCGAAATGTGCATCATCTGAAAAAACCCCAGTAACATAGACATTTCCAAAAGAATCAAATGTGATACCTCGCCCTTCATCCAATTCGTTTCCACCTGTTTGTTTCACCCACTGCCAATTTCCATCTGAATCAAGCCTTGCAATAAAAATATCACTAAGGCCATAGCTAGTAAATTCTGTTCCACCAATTAATGTAGTATCTCCAAAAGAACCAGATACAAAAATATTACCAACAGAATCAGTGATAATTGTATAACAATCAACATACCCAATACCTCCAACTTGATTTACCCACAACCATGATCCATTAGTATCAAGTTTAGCAATAAAGCCATCAGCAGAACCTACACTTGTTAAGATTTCATCTCCAAAATATCCCACATTACAAAAAAATCCTGAAAAATATACATTGCCACTGGAGTCAATACTCATATCTGAACCACTTTCGTCTTTGGATCCTCCACATTTTATCACCCATTGCCAATTACCTTCAGAGTCTAATTTGGCTACATAAGCATCTGATTTACCATAACTTGAAATGACGATATTGCCAAAATAAGCTTCTTCATAAAACCATCCCTCGATATAGATATTGCCATTTGAATCTACTTTAATACTATCTGCTCCATCATTACCTAAACTCCCTCCTGATTTTTTTGCCCATAACCAGTTACCATTTGGATCTATTTTTGCGATAAAAATATCTACATATCCTTTGCTAGTAAGTTTAGTTTCTCCAAAGTAAACAGTTCCACTAAAAAAACCTGTTACATAAATGTCTCCATCAGGCCCTATACAAATACTATTTCCTTGATCCCAACCAGTTCCTCCTACAGGTTCTACCCAACCAATATCCATTAGAATCTAACTTTGCAACAAAAAGATCCCTATCACCATTGCTTGAAACTACAATATCATCAAAATAGGCTATTTCATTAAAAGCACCTGTAACATAAGAATTTCCATCTGAATCAACATCAATATCAATTCCAAAATCCTCATATGTGCTACCTCCATGAGTCCCCCATTCCCAATTAAAATTATACATATTTAGAGGTTCTTTATCTTTTTTGTAATCAATTTTTACCTTTTCTGATGATAAACTTTTAGGATCACTTGAAAAAAAATTAGACGCTGCATTACAATCACTTTTTTTTACAAGTTCCATTTTTGCATTTGTTCCGACACCTCCATAACTTCCAAAAACAAGTAATATCATCAAAATTAATACAACTATTTTTCCTTTCATCTTTTATCACATCACTTCCATATTTTGTTGTTAATTCTATGTTGCTTGTTTCTATATAAGCTTTATAGAACAGTTGTTGAATTTTAAAAAAAATTAAGATTATTTTTGTATATTTGATATCAAATTATCGATTAATTCTTGCTGGGAATAAAACTCCATTTTTCCTTCTTTATTCAGATCTCCTTCGCCATAGTGAACAAACTCAGCATATGGAACAATCGGTTGAACAAGGATTTTAACATCTTTATAATTTGGATAATTATCTTTTTCTTTTAATCTAAATACTTTCCAATTTACTTTTATTGGATCAACAGGCGAATAATCCCCTATTGTTTCTATAAAGTCTTGAGTTAAATTTTCATCAAAAACGTATCCAGTTACCTGGACTTCTGTCTCATTATAGATATATTTATCATGACCTGGTGGTTCAAATGATGGGTCTTCGATAAGTGCATCATTCAGTTGAAAATGTGGAATGAAAATCTTCTCCCAGTCATTCTGATCATAGGGTGGACCATTACTACCATCAGAATAATCAAGAACATTTTCATCATAAATACATTGATAGTTCATAACACTTCTATAAGCCACATATTTATAGCTCTTATTTGGAAACCTAGGAATACCATACGAAGTATTATCTACACCTTCAAAAGGCGACACACCAATACCAATGCTATGGCCTAGTTCATGCATAGTTATTGCTGCTAGTTGAATCCGTTTACCTCTAATAGTTCCAACAGTTCCAAATTTGATAAAATTTTTAATTATCTTAAATGGTTTAAGATATACAAGTGGATCATGAACAACATATGTACAGTCATAAACATTGTTTTTTGCAGGATGATTATAGCCACCCGAGTGTCCAATTACCAAGTATCTAAAAATTCCTCTTCTTTCAGGTGGAAAATAATTGTTATAATATTGAAGTATCATACCAGAATCCTGTGATAGTTTCTCCCAATAAGGCAAAAGCTGTCCGCCACCATTTTTTGGACCATTAGACCAGCCGGTATCAAAATATAAGGATATATGATGCTCTGCATATTTTTCAATAATTGCCTGTTGACTTTCTACATAAAATGTACTAGGAGGATCAAAAATTCCATTTCCTTCCACGTAATCTACTTCTACATAGACATCTTTATAAAATGGGTTTGAAAACCACTGAGCCATCTCATATTCTTCGATGTTATCCAGACCATCAACATCAGGATCAAGAAGGTCATGATCATCCCAAACAAATGGGTCATAACCCCATTTCCATTCCCAACTAGTAGGACAACCATCACCATCAGGATCCAATTTGCTATCATCCCTGCGGGGATCAGTACCTAAAACATTAACCTCAATCCAATATGGTATAAAGTCGTCATCATAATCCATTTGATACAAGTTAAACCAGATTTCAAAAGTATCACCCAAATAATGACCATAACCATCCTCATCATCAAAATAATCACTACCAGACCAACGACCAGTTCTATAATCATACCGTAGAGTGATACTTTCTCTTTCAACAGATTTGGATTTTTTAAAAACTAACCCAGTTGTAATTACCTCATATATTGTTAGTTTCACTGTTGATGTTTCTTGTTCTTCAACTGCATCAAGGACAATCTTATTTTCCTGAAACATTGTATCCCAGGTGTTAAAATAAGTTTCTTCAAATTTGCCATGCTGTCCAACTTTATTACTTGTATACACTACTTCATCCATATCAGTTTCAAAATAAAACTTTGGTTTAGTCTTCCATGAGTTTCCAAATTTTGTTACCTTTTCATAAAGACCTCTATGGCGCATTCTTAAAATTTCAATAGTCAAACCCTGGTTTTCCAAAGGACTAATTTGATCATCTATTTCTTTTACTTCTTCTTTTAATTCTTCAACTTCCTCAGAATTCTTAATAAAAAAATTATAAACAATAGTACTAGAGACAATAAGAACAATTACAATAAAAACTGTTACTAATTTACTATTTTTAGATTTATTATTCCTTTTTTCATTATCACATTTCATATAGGCTAACTTATTAAAACGGTTTCTATATAAGCTTTATAGAACAGTCGTTGAATCTTTCAAAATAAATTTTTTTTTAACTACAGAAATGTGGTGGGAAAATTAAATAAAAACAATCTGCCAATTCATCAATTTGAGTATCAGTAGTACATACGGGGTTTGTGCGTTTTTTTGGTTTTTTCTCACATTCATCATAATAGTCAATAAAAGAATCTATAATTTTTTCATCAAATAATTTACTTTTATGTGTAATTATTAACTTATATGTTGAATTTGCTACTTCTTGAGTCGTTCTTTTATAAAATTTTTCTGATTTGATAGGTTTTCTTTTTATTGGTCTATCAATATTATTCGTATATGCATAGATTTTATCACCCATAACAGGTGCTTCTTCTAAAAGACCCATTTTTACCATTTTTTTAAGATAATAGGATACAGTTGGAGGAGGTAAATTTAGTTCTTTACTAAGTTCTATTTGTGAAAATGTAACTCCCCATATTAGGTACAATAAAATTTTACATGAGTTTTTGTTTCTAAGTAAACTTAGTATTTGCTTATCCAAGGTACCCAATTTTTCGGAAATACATATTCTAGTACACTTCCCATCAAGTGTTTCATTAATAATTCCAAATTTTCTTAGATGTTGGATATGATAAACGAGGGTTGTAACAGGAATATCTATTTGACGGGATATTTCCCTAATGTTTAAACTAGGGTTTTTTTCAATGAAATCATAAATTTTCTTTCTTGTCTCTAGTTTTAACACGTCTTTTTTAGATATCATATTTCTCAATTTTTCCTTTGTTACTAATTATAAGTTGTTTTCTAAATATTTAAAATGTTTGTAAAAAAAATAACACTAATCAAGTATTTTTGTTATGATAGTAACACAATATTATTTATTTTACATATGGAGTACTTTTGTTTTGTTACAATATTAACTGATTTTCTTATTGAGCATAAATTTATAATATATAGGTTTATAACCGTCTGTTTATGTGTCTTGCAATTCCGGGAAAAATAGTTGATATTGATAAAAACAAAGAGCATGCCACAGTTGATTATGGAGATGGGACAAAACGTAAGGCAAATATTACATTAGTTCAAGTAAAAAAAGGCGATTATGTCCTTGTTCATGCGGGTTTTGCAATAGAGGTTCTTGATGAAAAAGAAGCACAAGATACTCTTGATCTTTTTAGAGAAATGCTTTCGATGGAGGATAGCTAATTGTTTTCTTTGAAAGATAAAAATCTTGCTAAAGAAATTATTTCAAAAATAAAAGACTTGCATGTTAATCTTAAGTTTATGCATGTCTGCGGGACTCATCAGGATACTTTGGTTAAAAATGGTTTGGATGTCTTACTAAAAAGTTGTGGTATTGAAATTATTCAGGGACCAGGTTGTCCAGTTTGTGTAACAACTCCTAGGGAAATCGAGGAAATGCTTCTGCTTGCAAAAAATGGAAAAGTTGTTACAAGTTTTGGTGACATGTTAAATGTTCCAGGTGAAACTGAATCATTACAGAGTATGAGAACCGAAGGATATGATGTTCGAACCGTTTATGGAATTGAAGATGCTGTTGATATTGCTAGAAAAAACAAAAATAAAGATATTGTTTTTATGGCAGTAGGTTTTGAAACAACCGCACCTACGACTGCTGCAGTTATATTAAATGATCCGCCTAGGAATTTTTCGATTCTTTGTTGCCATCGAACGGTTCCAAACGCACTAAGAGCAATTATTGAAATGGGCGAGGTGAGACTCAATGGTTTAATAGAACCAGGTCATGTATCAACTATTATCGGAACAAGACCTTATGAGTTTCTCTCACGAAATTATAATGTTCCTCAGGTTGTTGCAGGTTTTGAACCCATTGATTTATTGATGGGCGTATGGATGCTTGTAAAACAGATTAAAGATGGTAAAGCGTTTGTTCAAAATGAGTATAAAAGAGCAGTTCATTCTCAAGGAAATGTTAAAGCTCTAAAAATTCTAAATGATGTTTTTGAATCGTGTGATATTAAATGGCGAGGATTCCCAGTAATAAAAGAATCAGGTCTTAAATTAAAAAACAGATATGAAAAATATGATGCTAGAAAGATTTTTGAAGATGATATTTCTGAATTAAAAAACAAAGATTTCAAGGAACCAAAAGGCTGCAGATGCGGAGAACTTCTAAGGGGCCTTGCTTATCCAAAGGATTGCCCATTATTTGGAAAAAGATGTAAACCAAGCAGCCCAGTTGGTCCATGTATGGTCAGCATTGAAGGCAGTTGTAATATAGAATATAGATATCAAAAGAAATAAAGAACAGGTATTGTTAAATAAAAGAGAAATAATTACAGTATCCTGAGAAATAGGAGGCAATAGAACAATGTCAGAGTTAGAAGATCTTTTAATTGAAGCAATGAATAGTGAGCTTGAAGCACAACAATTTTATGTTAATGCAGCTGAAAAAGCCCAAAGCCAAGCTGGTAAAAATTTTTTTAATGAACTTGCAGAATTTGAACAAAACCATTACAATAAAGTAAAGCAAATATTTGATTCACTTGAAAGCATAGCAAATGTTCCTGAAACAGAAGAAATCCATAACATAAAACATATAAATTCAGAAATTGAAGGCGAATTCGAGCCTAACAAAAATGAAATTATAACAGTTATAAATATGGCAATTGATGCTGAAAAAATGGCTCAGGAAAGATATGATACAATTGCTGATATGCTTGATGATCAAAAAAGCAAAACTATCTTTGATAATTTAGCCCAAGACGAAAGAAATCATCAAAAAATCTTAGAAGATGAATTATATCATCTTTCAAACAAAGGAACAATCATCTGGGAATAAAAAATTAATAGTTTAAATATCGTCCCAGATAAGTTTATAACCTATTACATATATAGATATTATAGGACGAAATTCATGGTAAGTGAAAGGAAAAGACAACTAGACCGGCAACGAAATGAATGGCGTAAAAAACATCGTATTTTAAAAGGTAAAGTAATCCTTTGGCCAGATAAACCACCGGAACACATCAACGCTCGTGCTAGTAAAACTTATAACTGGTTTTGGAAAAATATTTTACTTGAGTCAAATCAAGAAGATATTCCAGCTATTATTTCTAATATTAGAGCACAGATAAATGCCGAAGATGACCCAGGAAAAATCCGTATGTATCGTACTATGATCGGTATGGCTGAAGATGCTTATCAACTTAAAAACCTTGATGATATCATGGATTTTGATACTGAACTTTTATATGAGAAAAAACCTGTTTATAACTCAGAGCTTGGAATAATCTATAAAGATGGAAAGATTTTTACTGCAGATTATACCGAAGATGAAACAGAAATCCTTGTTCGCGATGTTGAGGGCGTAATTGTTAATCGATTAAGCTCAGGAAACGGTAAAAAAGATATTAGAACTGTTAGAAACAATAAATACAAAAATTGGGATTATACAGGAGAAACTTAGAGTTCGCCAACATATATTATAATGAGGACACTGGTTTTTTGATTTTTACTGTTTAGCGTTAGCTATTTTTTTGTTTGGTTTTTCCCAAACATAATCAAGTATATTAAATACTAAGTAACTCTATACACCTGTTTGGTGACAAGCATATGAATAAAAATGCTTTAATTGGAATTGCTATAGCTTTACTTATAATGGGAACAGCACTTGTAGTCGTTACAAAGGACAATGTAGTAATAAAAAAAAATACTTCTGAACAAGACGATGATAAAACACCGCCTTTAGGAAATATTACTTCTTTTGATGATGCGGTTAATGCCTTTAATTTTGATTTTTTTAGAAAGTTAAATTCAGATCCAGACAATGAGGGTAATATTTTTTATTCACCTTATAGTGTTTTTACAGCTCTTGCTATGACCTATGAAGGTTCGGGGGGTCTAACTGCTGAGGAAATGGAAAATGTTTTACATATTGAACAAAACAATGATTCATTTCATTTGTATATGAAAAGTTTATATGAGTATCTAAATGAAAACTCTGAATATAACATTAGCACAGCTAATGCACTTTGGGTTAACAACAACTATGATCTTTTAGAAGATTATGTAAATATTATTGAGACCTATTATGGTGGGAAAGCATCTGATATTGATTATTCAGATCCTCAGGTAGCTGCAGATATTATCAATGATTGGGTTGAAAGTCAGACTAATAATTTAATTAAGGATTTAGTTCCAGCTAGTGCAATTGATCCAATTCTTACTATGTTGATTCTTACAAATGCAATTTACTTCAAAGGAACATGGGAGATCATGTTTGATGAAGATAATACAACAGAGAGAGATTTTAC
>Ga0272441_10007806_pt1 | contig 17243 bp, 15 predicted proteins | sample SSMProp6N_FD_193582 | JGI IMG/M metagenome (GOLD analysis project Ga0272441, IMG submission 193582) | Marine sediment archaeal communities from Little Sippewissett salt marsh, Falmouth, MA, United States - SSM-Prop-6N | ecosystem: Environmental > Aquatic > Marine > Wetlands > Sediment ...
TTACCCATCTATTTTCAGTCCTCCATATTAATAATCCTTAATTATATCTTCTCCACAATCAAGAGAAAATCTGTTTTTGCTGTTGCTCCCATAAGTTGAAAGGTAGGTTTTGTGTTAGGAATTATTGGCAAAAAAACAGAGATCCTTTGGATCCAGATCAATAAAAAGAACCAGCAGAATCTGTATTTGATTGAGATTGGAGTTAAAAAATAAAAAACAATACTGCGGGATTAATTTATGATAATTTTTACCTTATATGACATAAAAAAATAAATATATTTTTAAATACATTGAAACAAGAATTCAATACTTTTAAAAGTAAAGTAGGATTGGATGATTTAAACATAAATGATAAACAATTAGATTTTGATACATTTAAATTATTTGAAAAGATGCTTTCTAATCCAAAGGACATACCAAAAATAATACAAAAAATGTTAAATGAGTTCAGTTGAATCGAATTTCTTAAAGTAAATCTATAAATCTTAATATTCCTCGATTCCAACAATAATACCATAAATATTATTGTCTATATCGAGTAATATTCACTAGGGATTTTATATATAAATCCATAGTCGGGCTAGGGATTTATTTCTGTACAGGAAAATGGAGGATTATTATCAGGTAATTAGATATATTCAGGAAGGGATTTGAACACCATTTTAGTAATAAAAAATAAAGTGTTTCCCATGTTGAATGAAAAAATTAATTTTGTTTGGATTTTTCCGAACATTAAACGTAAATATTTAAAAGAAAAACCTACTTTCGTTATTAAATTAAGAGGTATTATACATGGCAGAAAAAACTGAACATACTCAAATTGGAATCGCATCTATTATTTTAGGTGTATTTGGTCTAATTTTTTATATCATTGGTTGGTTTTTCTTTTCCTTTGTTGATAATAGGTTATATGGAATGATAATTGGTTTAATTCTAAGTATATTAGCATTTGTTTTGGGATATATTGCAAAAAAACATGGTGACTTTTATGGCAACTATGGAATGATTCTTGGCGGTTTAGTAATTATTATTACTTTTATTATTGCAATACTAACTACACCTACAAATGTTGAAATAGGACAAAAGTGAAAAGCATTTTCATCATTTATTATTTAGAAGGACTATTATTGAAGTTAATAAATAGATATGCAGGGGAAGGGATTTGAACACCAGTTTACCGGAATGATAAATGTTGACATATGATGATTTTATTATGAAATTACCCATTCGTACTCTAATTCTTTTTATGGTCGGTAGAATCATACCACGAAAACCTTCATTGATAAGATAATTAATATCGCTTGTTGACCAAGCAGATTCTGCGATGCAACCAAGATTACACGTTTTACACTTATTATATTGGGAATACATTTTCTGTACGTGTTTTGACTTCCAGCCATCCTATAACTTACAGTACCAAAGATAGTTCGGGGTCAAAAGATTAAAAATTGAACGCACTACTACGAAATGTAACAATCCATTCCATAAGATCTTTAAGGTTGCGAGTAGTGGCACCAAGCACTTTACTGGGTTCTACGATACAGTGCATATAACAATTTTTACAATCTGCCACTCTCTCACGTAATTCCTTCGCATCGTCTGAGAACCAGAGCTCATTAAGGTTGTATTTATTCACTATATCATAGAATTTGGTGATACTCGAGTCCCAGCATGGAATAGCAACTTCACCCTCCTTCCGAACACAACAGAAAAGATTTGGATAACATTTGAAATCAAAGTTCTCTTTGAGGAATGTTTCCAGATATGCCTTTGAAGTTAGAATTGGATAATCCTTCTTCATCTGGATAATCTGTTTGATTAATCGTTTTGTGCCCTTACGATCATTTCGCCAATCCATTTCTTTAGGATTATATCGCGAGCCATCGTTTACAATCTCTAACCACTGATCATGGAAGGTTGCAAAATCAATCATGATACCGCGTACACCAAGTTCTTTGGATAGCTTAATCACATCTGGGATCTGGTCAAGGTTTTTTGAACATACTACTGTATTAATCAATATATTGCATTCATTTTCCTCAGATAGCTCTTGGGAAGCCTTGATATTATCAATAACAGTTTCATACTTATCAACACCACGGATCTCGTGATACAGTTCTCGGTCCACCACATCTAATGAAATCACTATCACATCAAAAGCCGCTGTGCCTCTATCAACCATAGAGCTAAGATTGATACCGTTTGTACTAACTTGAGTGATTAGGTTATTGTTATGACCATATTCTGCAAGCTCACACACATCTTTACGAAGGAACGGCTCGCCACCTAGGAATGAAACAGCGGTTATGTTCATATCACTGAATTGTAATAATATTTTTTTCATCGCTTCAGTACCCACCTCACCCCCCTTGATCTCTTTTTTTTCATTGCCGATCGGACAAAAAGAGCACTTCGAATTGCACCTACGTGTAACTTCCAGTGAACCAAAATAAGGAAATCCCTTGCGCATTAGTTTATTTGTTAGGAATGTTTTTATGAACCGTTTCGAGCTTGGACTAAGCATTGCCATAATATACCTCCAATTGAATTTAATAATGAATCATTTAACCATTTTACTACATGAAAAAACTGGTTTTTTAAATGTCTGGTATTGTGATTTTTTACTCTTAAAGCTTTTTTTATTCTTTGAAAAACCACTTCCACTCAACTACACCAGATTCTTTTGGGTAAAACATTGTTAGTAATTGGAATGATTTCTAGTATAGTGATCTGAGGGTGTCTTTCTTAATAGAGTTTTAGCAGATGTGTATTGAACATTGATTCAGGAATCGAACCAATATCATTGTTTATTCCAAGTTTAAATCTCTTTTTGAAAAAAAATCTTGTTTTTCTCATGTTGAGTATTTAAAAGGATGCAGAGGACGTGACTCCAATTGGGAGTTTAAATCTTACATAGTATTTGTTCGCATCGGGATTCGGTCGTTGTTTGGGACCATTTTTCATTTTTTCCATCTGTTGACTTAATAATATTTTTTTATGCTTCAAATAACTAAAATATTTAAAAGATATTGTTAGGTTTGTTTATTAGAAAATTAAAGTGGCGTGTTATCTGTTTACTATGGTTTATACAATTCTAAGTATATTCAAAAAAAATTATATAGAAAAGATTACAGAAAACTCCGATTTTTTTGGATATGATTAATTTATTGACTACATAACTTTTATTAGTGCAATAAAAATTAAGGTGGTCCGAACAAAGAAATTTAGAAAATAATAGGATGTTGATAAAATAAGACTTGATAAATTAACAATAAAAGCTCAAGAAGCTTTACAGGAATCAAAAAACATTGCAGATAAATATAGTCATCAGCAGATAGATGTAGAACATTTATTGTTAGCACTTATAGAACAGCCAAAGGGTATTGTAGTTCCCATATTACATAAAATAGGTGTTGATATTGATCAACTAAAAACAGATCTCACCCAGCATTTAAGGTCCTTACCAAAAGTGCAAGTAGGAGGTGGAATAGGACAAATATACTTAACTCCTCGCTTAGATAAGATTCTTGAAAACGCATGGAAAGAGGTACAGTCTATGAAAGACGAGTACCTTAGCACAGAACACATGCTTCTCGCCATTGCAGAAGAAGATAGCCCATCATCACCAAAAATTATTAAAAAAACAGGAGTTACAAAGGATAGGATATTTGAAGCAATGACTAGGATTCGTGGTGGGCAGAGAGTAGCTGATCAAAATCCAGAGGAAAAGTATCAGGCGCTAGAACGTTACACACGAGATTTAACAGAACTAGCACAAGATGGTAAGCTTGACCCAGTAATTGGTAGAAATGATGAAATCCGTAGGGTTATACAAATTCTATCAAGAAGAACTAAGAATAATCCTGTACTAATAGGAGTAGCAGGAGTTGGGAAAACCGCGATTGTTGAAGGTTTGGCACAGCGAATAGTGAGTGGCGATGTTCCAGAAACCTTGAAAGATAAGCGTGTTGCAGCTCTCGATATGGGTGCATTAATTGCTGGTACAAAATTTAGAGGTGAGTTTGAAGATCGATTAAAAGCAGTGCTAAAAGAGATCGATGAGGCGGCAGGTCAGATTATTCTATTTATTGACGAATTACACACAGTAGTTGGGGCAGGTGCAGCAGAAGGTGCAGTAGATGCCTCTAATATGTTAAAACCTGCGCTTGCGCGAGGAGAGCTAAGATGTGTCGGTGCAACAACAATAGATGAATATCGTAAATATATAGAAAAAGATGCTGCATTGGAAAGGAGATTTCAGCCAATTTTAGTACGCGAACCATCAGTAGAGGACACGATTTCAATTCTAAGAGGATTAAAGGAGCGATATGAACTGCATCACGGTGTGATGATTCATGATTCTGCGTTGATTGCCGCTGCTCAGCTCTCTAATAAATATATTACTGACAGATTCTTACCAGATAAAGCTATTGATGCTATTGATGAAGCTGCTTCTAAGTTGAGAACCGAGATTGATAGCATGCCAACTGAAATTGATGAAGTGGAACGAAAGATTAGACAATTGGAGATTGAAGAGCAAGCCTTGAAACGTGAGAAGGATAACGCGTCAAAAGAAAGACTTAAAAAACTAAGGGGAGAACTTGCATCGCTAAAAGAGAAAGATCATCAACTCAAAGCAAGGTGGCAGAATGAAAAGGAGATAATCCAACTGATAAGAGAAACCAAAGAGAAGATTGAACATGCGAAATTAGAAGAACAGCAGGCTGAGAGAGATGGAGATTTAGAAAGTGTGGCAAAAATCAGGTATGGATCTCTTATCGAATTGCAAAAGAAATTAGATGCCCAGAATGAAAAATTACAAGTGTTGCAACGGGATCAAAAGATGCTCAAAGATGAGGTTGATGAAGAAGATGTGGCAGAGGTGATTGCAAAATGGTCTGGTATCCCTGTAAATAAAATGTTGGAGGGAGAGACGGAAAAAATTCTTCTCATGGATCAACGGTTAAAGCAGCGTGTTGTAGGACAAGATGAAGCTATATCTTTAGTTTCCAATGCGATTAGAAGAGCAAGAGCAGGTCTTAGTGATCCCAATAAACCTATTGGATCATTCATATTTATGGGTCCAACTGGTGTTGGAAAGACTGAGCTTGCAAAAGCTCTTGCTGAATTTCTCTTCGACGATGAAAGAGCCATGGTACGTGTAGATATGTCGGAATTTATGGAGAGACACTCAATTGCTAGACTCATTGGTGCACCACCAGGGTATGTAGGATATGAGGAGGGGGGGTTTTTAACTGAGGCAGTTAGAAGAAGACCATATACTATTGTTCTTTTTGATGAAATAGAAAAGGCTCATAGCGATATTTTCAATTTATTACTTCAAATCCTAGATGACGGTCGTCTTAGTGATGGTCATGGAAGAACAATTAACTTCAAAAATACTGTGATTATAATGACTTCTAATATTGCCAGTAATCTGATGCATGAATTAAGCGGTAAAGAGCTTAGAAGTAAGGTGATGGAAGCTCTGAAGATGCAGTTCAGACCAGAGTTCTTAAACCGTATTGATGAAATTGTCATATTCAACTCATTGGACAAAGAAGAAATAAAGAAAATAGTAGAAATACAAATGAGGTATTTGCAAGAACGGCTTATTGAGAAAAAAATCTCAATTTCATTCAGTGATAAGATAAAGAACTTAATAGCTGATAAAGGATTTGATCCTACATTTGGTGCAAGACCTATTAAGAGAACAATTCAACAGATGATAGAAAACCCTCTATCAATGAAGATTTTAAATGGTGAATTTGGTGAGAACGATACAATAAAAATTGATGTTAAAAATGGAAGAATTATTTTCAAGAAATGAATTTAAATAATATGAATATAAATGATGAAATTGATGGAGTTGCAGCTATTTGACTGAAGTACAAGAAAAGAAAAAAAACAAGAAAGAGAAACAAAAGGGGGAAACAAAAGAAGATACTGCAGTTAAGATAGATTACACAAATACGGAATTAGATACACTGAAGGAGAAACTGGAAGAGAAGACCAAGTTAGCTGATGAGTATTTATCACGATTGAAATATCTACAAGCAGACTTTGAGAATTACAAAAAGATGGAAGCACGCGATAGAAGAACTTATGAGATAAGTGCAACTGAAGGATTGATTAAAAATCTATTACCCATTATTGATGCTTTCGAAATCGCTATTGAATCAGATAAAAAGAATTACAACAAGCCATCATTTATTAAAGGAATTGAATTAATATATTCCGATTTATTATCGGTACTTGGCAAAGAGGGATTAAAACAAATAAAAGCAGTTGGAAAAAAATTTGATCCATATTATAATGAAGTTATAATGACAGTTATTAATAATACAATTCCTGAAGATACAGTTGTTGAGGAACATGAGAAAGGGTATATGTGCGGTTCAAAAGTTATTAGAACTTCAAAGGTTACGGTTTCCAAGGTTAAAAATCCATTGGATGAACAATAGAGATAAGAGTAAAAAAATGGGATATGAGATATAAGTTAAACTTTGAAATATACATGTGGTTGTAAAAAAACAAGTATATAAAATTCTTGTTTTAAAACAATGTAGTATCACGAAAAAAAATGATTGAATACCATCAATAGAAAAATAAATGTAACCGCCAATTTTTTTGGTAAGGTTTTTTTGTAAAAAAGAATTCTTATCTAGCTTATTTTTGTTCTAGTCAACGAGAGTCTGTTTTAAAGATTAAAAAAAACACTAATTCCAATAATCAAAGATACTACAAGATCTAGAACTGTGTATGTTATGCGAAATTCCATATGCTTTATAAGTAAACTTTAATAAACAATAATGAGTTTTATGATGGGGAGTTAAAATGGTTAAAAAAACTATTGGAATAGATGTTGGAACGAGCAATTCAGCTGCCGCTGCATTAATAGGTGGTAAGCCTACAATTATCCCAAGCGCAGAGGGTACAAGCCTTGGAGGTAAAGCCTTCCCGTCATATGTGGCATTTACAAAAGATGGACAAATGTTAGTTGGAGAATCTGCAAAAAGACAGATTGTATCCAATCCTGAAGGTACAATAACTGCAATTAAACGTAAGATAGGGACTAACTATAAGGTTAAAGTTCATGGAAAAGAATACACACCACAGCAAATAACCGCTTTTATTCTTCAAAAAATAAAACGTGATGCAGAAGCATTCCTTGGTGTTACCGTTGATAAGGCAGTCCTTACGGTTCCAGCCTATTTCAATGACAATCAGAGGACTGCGACTAAAGATGCAGGTACAATAGCTGGTTTGGAAGTCATCAGAATAATAAATGAACCCACTGCCGCAGCACTTGCTTATGGAATTGATAAAACTGAGAAAGATCAGAAGATATTGGTCTATGATTTTGGTGGAGGCACACTTGATGTAACTATTATGGAGTTCAGTGAGGGCGTTTTTGAGGTCATTTCCACAAGTGGCGACACCCAGTTAGGTGGTACTGACATGGATAATGCAATCGTCGATTATGTAGCTAAAGAATTCAAGAAGCAATCAGGTATAGATGTGAGAAATGATAAGATGGCGTTCCAAAGGTTACGGGAGGCATGTGAAAAAGCAAAGATAGAACTTTCTAATATTCTTGAGACCGATATTAATCTGCCTTTTATTACTGCAGATGCTTCTGGGCCTAAGCATCTGGTCATGAAACTAAGTAGAGCAAAACTTGACGAACTTGTTAGGCCAATTGTAGAAAAGTGTAAGGAGTCAATAGATCTCGCATTAAAGGATGCTAAACTATCCTCAGGTGATATAAATAAAATTATATTTGTTGGTGGCCCAACAAGGATGCCAATAGTACAGAAATTCGTTGAGGATTACACAAGCGTAAAGGTGGAACGAGGAGTTGATCCAATGGAATGTGTGGCTATGGGTGCTGCAATACAAGCTGGTGTGCTGACAGGGGAAGTAAAAGACGTAGTACTCCTGGATGTTACTCCATTATCGCTTGGTATCGAGACATTAGGTGGCGTATCTACTAAATTAATCGAGAGAAATACAACTATTCCAACGAAGAAGAGTGAAATTTTTTCCACTGCAGCAGACAATCAAACAAGTGTGGAAATAAATGTTTTACAAGGTGAAAGAGAGTTTGGCAGGGATAACATAAGCCTTGGAAAGTTTCATCTGATGGGAATACCACCATCTCCAAGAGGAGTTCCTCAGATAGAAGTCACCTTTGATATCGATTCCAATGGTATAATAAATGTGGCAGCTAAGGATCTTGGTACTGGAAAGAAGCAGACCATAACAATTACCGCTTCTACTAAATTATCTCAGAGTGAGATAGATAAGATGGTTGAAGAGGCGAAAAAATTTGAAGAAGAGGATAAAAAACGTCGGGATATCGTTGAAATAAAGAACCAAGCAGAGAATCTTATATATACAACAGAAAAATCTCTCACAGATTTGGGCGACAAAGTTAATGACAATGAACGAACACAAATTAATGAGATCATAGAACGATTGAAGGAAACAATAAAGAATGAAGATATCAACAAAATACAAGCAGAGATGAAAGAATTAACACAGGCATTTCATGAGATTTCAATTCGTACTTATCAACAAACTGGACAACAGGATAAACAAAGGGAAAAGCCAAAAGAAGAGAAAAAAGATGATGGATCAGTAGATGCGGAGTATAAGGTGATGGATGAGGAAGAATAATCAAAAAATTTATTGAAAAACAAATAATAAGAATATTTTAGGTGACTCACATACTCCTTCTTCAATTTGGGAATTTCTTGAGATATATTAAATATAAAACTACGGAATGGATATATGTCAAAAAAAGATTATTATGAGATTCTTGGCATTAACAAAAAGGCCGATGAAAAAGAAATTAAGAAAGCATATCGTAAACTAGCAAAACAATATCATCCGGATACTTATAAAGGGGATAAAAAAGATGCGGAAGAGAAATTCAAGGAAATTTCAGAGGCATATGAAGTACTAATTGACAAGGATAAACGAGTGAAATACGATCAAATTGGTCACAGAGTAGCAGATGAAACCTTTGGATCAGAAGGATTTAATTGGAATAACTTCACGCATTACAGGGATGTAGAAGACATTTTTGGAAACGCAATATTTGATTCATTCTTTGGGTCTACTTCTAGTTCAGGTTTTGCAAGCAGAGGTGGGATATTTGATATACTCTATAGAAAAAGAGAGGGATTAGAAAAAACGGTTAGGGGAAACGACGTTAGTTTGAGTTTAAATATTTCACTTGAGGATGCTGCAATGGGGGTTGAAAAGACAATTAAGGTCCCTATGGCTAGAATATGTGAAGCATGTAATGGATTAAGAACTCGATTCGGGAAATCTAGTGAATGTTCCCATTGTGGCGGCACTGGTCAAATAAGAAGCATGCAAACTAGAGGAGGAGCTCACGTGATAACAGCTAGGATCTGTCCTCAGTGCAAAGGTAGTGGCGAAGCTATTTATGATCTTTGCAATGTATGTGAAGGAACAGGTAACATCCAAAAGCAAACAAAGATATTGCTCAAGATTAAAAAAGGTGTTGATACTGGCTACAAGATAAAGATTCCAAATGCCGGAGGACCTTCAAATTCTACAATTCGTGGAGAACCAGGAGATATGTACATAGTATTGAATGTTTTACCGCATCCGATATTTGAAAGACATGGAAACGACCTATATATGAAAGCACCTATAAGTTTCATCAAGGCAGCCTTAGGGGGTAAACTTAGGATCAGATCACTAGATGGAAAAGATGTGGAAGTAATAATTCCTGCTGAAACACAGACACATACTCAATTATGCTTACGAGGGCTGGGAATGCCGAGATTAAATGACAGGAACCGTGGAAATCTATTTGTAAAGGTGGTTGTACAAACACCAAAGAATCTTACTAAGAGACAGAAGGAACTTTTACAGGAGGCCTTAATCGGTAATTAATTATTATCATAATAATTTCACAATTAAAATTATGTTAATATTTTGAACGCCCACATCGGGATTCGGTCGTTGTTTGGGACCATTTTTCAATTTTTTAATCTGTTGAATTATTATTATTTTTCCATCTTTTCCCTTTGGGACATTATCATTTCTTTAAATTCCAATACATCTGAGATGACCTTATGTATATCGTTAGGCTGGATTACTACAAGGTCGCCGAATCCGGCCATTGAAAGTGCTCTATTCGTCGCCTCCCTCTCATCCTGGATCATACAATAATTTTTCTTGGCAAATCCGGTTGATAGGATGCCTTCCTCGACAAGTTTTGCCGTTTCTCCAATGGGTCTTTTCCTAGGGTCACTGTCATTAATGATAATATAATCATATATTCCGGCCAGCGTTTTTCCGAACAATCTAATATCTTCATCTCTCCTGTTGCCTGTTCCGCTGGAAACACTTATTTTTCTTCCCTTTGATATTGCAGGTAAAACCTTTGCAAGGGCTTTGAGTGCATGTGGATTATGTCCGTAATCAATGATTACTTTGAAGTTTCCAACATCAAGGATATTCATCCTTCCAGGTAGCTGCCCAATAGTTGTATTGAATGTAACAAGACCAGCTCGAATGTCTTCAGGGTTTATTCCGAGGGCATAAGTTGCCGCGGTTGCAGCAAGGGCATTTTCGATATTGAACATAGCCTTTCCCTCAATTGTCATTGGAATATCAATGACATTAGCCACCCATGAATCAAGCGGGTCTTGTTTTATTACGATCATCCTGTCTTCATCCAATGTTACGACAATACCGCCCTCCTTAAGATGCTTATCAAAAATTGGATTATTACTGTTAGTGGAGAATAGAATTATTTTACATTTCAAGTCCTTTATTGTATTTAAAATATGGGTATAATCAGCATTAAGGACCGCATATCCGTCCTTTTTTACCGATTTTACAACAATACTTTTGAGCTCTGCAAGTTCTTCGATGGTTTTTATTCCACCATCTCCCAGATGGTCGTTTGAAACATTGAGAAATACCCCAACATCGCATTCCTCAAACCCCAGGCCTCTGCGAATGATGCCTCCTCTTGCAACCTCCAATACAACATGATCGACAGTGGACTCTTTTAATATCGTCTTTGCTCCATCCGGCCCAGAATAATCCCCAACAAATATCGTTTGGTTTTCAATGATTATCCCCTCCGTACATGCTGTTCCAACCACCTTTCCACAGTTTTTAAGGATGTGTGAAATCAGGCTGACCGTTGTTGTTTTTCCGTTTGTTCCTGTCACAGCGATGATTGGCAATGTGTATTTTGAACCTGGGGGAAAGAGCATGTCTATTACAGGCTTAGACACCATTCTTGGCCTTCCTTTAAAGGGTTTGAGATGCATTCTAAAACCCGGTGCGGCGTTCACCTCGACAACACCGCCCCGATTGCTCGTAAGTGGTTTTCGCAGGTCTTTGGCCACGACATCGATTCCAATGATGTTGAGATTGATTATTTGAGATATTCTCTCGGCCATTACCCTTATTACGGGATGAACCTCGTCTGTTACATCGAATGATACTCCCCCCATGCTGAGATTTGCTGTAGATTTTAGAAGTATTCTTTCGCCTTTTTTAAGGACTGAATCTAGTTCAAGCCCTTTTTGTTTAAGGAGCCTCATGGTCATATCATCAATTTCAAGTTTTGTTAATATCTTCTCGTGTCCAATGCCCCTTCGTGGATCCCGATTGACCTTGTCAATGAGCTCTTTGATTGTTGATTTTTCATCTCCTATTACTGGAGTCGGTTCACATCTGGCGGCTGCTGTGAATTTGTTGTTAATAACCAGTATCCTGTGATCGAAACCTTCTAGGAACCTTTCGATTATTACATTATAGTGGATCTTTTTTGAATTCGTAAAAGCAATCTTCAGATCCCTTGGATTGGTGATGTTTACCGTTATTCCACGTCCATGATTTCCTACCAACGGTTTTACTACCACAGGGTAGCCGATCCTATCTGCTAGCTTCAATGCCTCCTCGATGGTTCGAACGGTATCACCCTCAGGAACTGGTATTCCCTCGTTTCTAAGTATCTCTTTGGTAAGCATTTTATCATCAGCTATCTCAACCCCGATAGCAGATGTACTGTCACACATCGCCGCCTGAATTCGCCTTTGATGAACCCCATAACCCAGCTGCACATAGCTCTCGGAATTTAATCTTATGGAAGGAATTCCTCTTTTTTTTGCCTCGTCCACTATAGACTGGGTTGTAGGGCCAAAGAGATATCTATCACGTATCTTTTTTAATTCGAGGATCTTGCCCTGGATATCGTAGTCTTTACCTGTGAAAAGCGATTCGACGATTTCTACAGCCATCTCGCCCGCTTTTAATCCTACTTCTTCATCCCTATATCTGTAAACCACCTTATAGATACCCTTTCTATCAGAACCTATCGTCTTTCCAAAACCAACCTCGAGCTTTACCAGGCATTGAAGTTCAATAGCTACATGTTCCACAATATGTCCAGCCAGTGTTCCCTCCGCCACACGTTCAAGAAATCCCCCCTCATAACCCTTGGAACACCTGTGTGCCTTTAAAGTTGGGATAAGATTTACAATTCTTTTTTTAAGACCCGGAACCTTGTTTGAGGGCAGGGATTTAAACTCACCGATATCAAGCTCCATATATACTGTTGGATACTGACTATACAGGTTCGGTCCCCTAAGCGCACGCAACTCCAGGATTTTAATATGTAAAACCTCCCATTTCGGAAGGAGCTATAAATTCTCTTGTCAACAAATTATATCCATGGCCCTTTGCAAGGGTATGTACACACACATTCTCAACGGCTATGGCTTCCCCTATTTGAATATCAGATATATTTGTATATTTGATATGTTGCCCATCAAATATGACGGTAAGTCCATTTCCAATAGATTCAAGAAGATGACCTTGACGTATTACCACTCCAGTATCTTCTCCAAGACCTAATCCGATAGTACCCGGGTTGGTAGTTACGATATCCATTAACCTGCTGAATCTTCCCCGTTGAATGAAATGGCTGTCTATTACAACATTTTTAACCAGACCTATACCTGATGTGAGCTGTACCTTTCCCTTGCACAAGGCTTCGCAGATTTCCCCCTCATATATCATGGTTTCTGACATAGCTGATGCCCCAGCGCTCGTTCCGGCAATAATACATTTCTCATTAAAATAGCGTGATTTAATAGTTTCCAAAACAGGGGTACCGCCAAGGATACTGGTTATTCTTAGTTGGTCTCCACCTGTGAAAAAGATGACATCTGCATTCTTGAGCCGTTCTACATATTTGGGATTCCTCGTTTGCTCTCTTGTTCTGATATCTATGATTTTAACGTTCATTACACCAATCTTTTCAAAGGCTGCAATATAGCTTACACCGGTTTCTTTTGGCATATTGCTTGCTGTAGTAATTAACTCGATATATGGCTCTTTCTTATTAATTAACAAAACGGTTTGTTTTAGAACATCCAAATCCTTTTCTTTATCCTCATTACCTCCTATTGCAACCAATATGCTTTGGATTTTTTCAAGTTTTAAATCTGATTTTTTCAAATAACCTGCAAACATATATGTGTATACGAGAATGTTGTATATAATATGATTAGTTAGAGATAAACACAAAATGAAGGTCCATTGTATGAATCAATCGTCAATAAAATTTACCAATATTGCTGTTCAACAAAAGGTCTTGCTGATGGAGATGTCCACGTGTATTTTAGCCCACATGATAATTCCTTGCGAAGGTTTTATTAATTATATGAATATATTACAGGATTTAAACTAGAGAGTAGTGTTGTAAAGGTTGATACTTGTAGGTTAAAGGAGGTAAGGAATATGCCTAAATGTGAAGAATGTGGTAAATCCTTTAAAAATGAAAGAGCGCTACATATACATTATACAAAAGCACACAATAAAGGTTATGCCTAAATGCCTAAATGTGATATTTGTCATAAATATTTTAAAACAAAAGCACAGATGAAACAACATAGAATAAAAGAGCATACAAAAAAAATTTCTGGTACTAAATTTAGAATCCCTAAATAGAGTTTTGATCCATGCGCTCTCAATTATTAGTACAAAATAGGAGGGGCTCTCAGAATGGGATGTTATAAAAGAAAAAGATGCTTTGAAATATTGTAGATTTGAGGGAGGAATAAAATAAGTAAGTAAAAGAATCTTGATGACAATACTAATGAATGTAAATTTGGTCGTAAGATACCCCCAGGTGGCTATGGGAAAGATTGTGAATGGTTTGAGCTAGGGTTACCAGAACCACCAGGACCACCAGAGCCTCCAGGACCACCAATACCACCATTATAAAAATGCATTTAAATAAGGGTTTTACCCTAAATTCTTTTTTATTGTCCCAGCTAATTGGTTTGTTTTTCAACACCTTTATATCCTCCCTCCATAACCTACAAACAAAAATTTTATTAAGGTAATTAAAAGATTTTTATATTGGGATTTAAAATGAAGAAACAAAAAATACCAAAGGACATAATGATTGTATTTGTACAAGAACCAGTATAGATTTAAAAACTCACTTTACAGTAGATTTTTCAATCCCTTTTTATCCTTCCACAAAAACCCATAGGGAATTGGTTTTTAAAGGGATTAATGTTTATGGAACTGTAAGTGAGGGGTGAAGAAATGATAACTTTTGGACAACGTGTTGAAAAAGCTTGGAAGAACATTATAGACTCTAAAAAGGAAAAGGATGATGAATAACCGTCCAATATAGATTATAATGATTATTAAATTCCAGTAAATGGCTGAGAGACAGCAAACATGGGTGGACCGAAATATAAAATATTAATCGAGTTGTTTAATGAAAAAACAGGGGAAGTAGTAAGGATAATACGTTTACATAACCCAGCAGAATTTTATGAATTTTTGGCAGGTTTCAGAGAAATGAGATACCCGGGTTACGGTTGGAGATATAAAGAAAAAGAGCAAAAGAAGATAAAAAAGGATGAATAACCGTCTATTGTTAATTGAAAAGGCAGTTATGTAATTGTAGGTTTTAGTGAGAGAATATGGTAAAAAAGAAGATTCCTGAAAAAGGATATGATGGGGTAAAGAGGAATATCGATTTTAGCCATGTTCGTAAACATCAAAGACATACATCCAAGAGAAGAACGAAGAAATAATTTATTTTTGATATTTGTAGTTTGAGGGAGAAAAAATATGAAATGTGTTTGGTTGGTTCAAGAAGGAGGAGTCATAGTTGCAGTCTGTGACTTTGAGGCGACAGCAAATAAGGTTATAGAACATTATCCAGAGCGGGAGCTTCAGAAGAGAAAAGACTCAATAGTTGGTGATGTGATAGGAGATAGATTCTATTACTATCAGTAGGATTTGTTCAAGATGTAAGCAAGATAAATAAAACATAAAAAAACAAGGGGAGTATAGACTTAGTATTCATCCATGCCGCCTGGAGGCATACCACCAGGTCCTCCCATTGGGGGTGCTCTCCCACCACCTTTTGCAGCGATGACATCGTCAATTCTAAGTATCATATTCGCGGCTTCCGAGGATGCTTCAATTTCTTGAAGACTCACACGAAGCGGCTCGATGACTTTAATTTTAAGCATGTCGTCTACTTTTCCAGCTAGTACATTGATACCTGCGTATTTTTTTCCCATTTTGTGCGCTCTTCGTACCTCAAGCATCATGTCTATTGGATCAAGACCTGCGTTTTCTGAGAGTGTTTTTGGTATTACTTCAACAGCGTTTGCAAATGCCTCTATTGCCATCTGCTCCCTACCACCAACAGATGGTCCATAGTCTCTAAGAGCCATTGCTATGGCGGTTGCAGCTGCCCCTCCTCCGGGGAGCATTTTACCGTCTTCCAAAGCAACCTTAACTACAGACAATGCATCATGGAGCCCTCTTTCAAGTTCATCGACAACATGTTCTGTGGTACCGCGGATTAAGATGGATACTGCTTTTGGATTCTTACAATCAGTGATGAATGTCATTTTATCGTCACCGATTTTTTTCTCTTCTACATTTCCTGCATTACCAAGATCTTTTGAGGTTAATCCATCAAGGTTAGCCATGATATTTGCACCAGTGGCTTTCGACAGTTTTTCCATATCGCTCTTTTTAGCACTTTTTACTGAGTAGATTCCATCTTTTGCTAGGAAATGTTGTGCAATATCATCAATGCCCTTCTGACAGATAAGAACGTTTGCACCGCTTCTCTTAATCTTTTCAACCATTTTCTTGAGCATTCCTTCTTCTTCATCTAAGAATGCTTGAAGCTGTGTCGGATCTTGAATTTGAATTTTAGCTGCCACTTCAGTCTTTTTTATTTCTAACGCAGAACTTACCAAAGCTATCTTTGCGTTTTTGATTTGTTTTGGCATTCCATCATGGGCTCGCTCTTTATCAAGGATAATGCCTTTGATGATTTCAGTGTTTGCCATCCCACCTCCTTGTTTCTTCTGGATTTGGATGTTATCAAGATCTACATTTGTTTTTCCATCTACTTTTTCAGCAACATTTGTTACTGCTTCTACAACAACGTCGGCAAGAATATCTTTTTCGCTACTTGCACCTTTGCTTGCCATAGATGTCATTGCAATATCTTTCAGCGTTTTTTTATCTCCAGGTTTTATTGGAATCGCCAGATTATTAAGAACTTTCACTGCTTTAGTTGCCGCTAATTTGTATCCCCCGCAAATGACAGTCGGATGAATATTTTGCTCAAGCAGCCCCTCTGCATATTTTAGTAATTCACCTGAAAGTATTACTGCGCTTGTGGTTCCATCGCCGCATTCCTCATCTTGGGATTTAGCTACTTCAACTATCATTTTTGCAGCTGGGTGTTCCACATCGATTTCTTTCAAAATTGTTGCACCGTCATTTGTGATAACAACGTCACCCATCGAGTCTACCAACATCTTGTCCATTCCTTTTGGACCAAGGGTTGATTTTACAGCGTCAGATATGGCTCTTGCTGCCATGATGTTGTTTGATTGTGCGCCCTTGCCTTTTTCTCTCGTGGTTCCTTCTCTTAATATTATTATTGGTTGTTGTCCAGGCATCATTTTCTCAATGCCTCCCTAATTTTAAATTCAGTGATTGGCCATTGCGTTTGAGTTAATTAATTTTTCCGACGGCAGGTCTTTAAATCAAATGTCCAGGGATCTTCTTTATAAAATAATCTTGATTTCTTACTCCTTTTTTGTCTTACCCAAAAACCATTAGGATTGGTTTTATAAAGAACGAAATGTTATAAAATTTAATTTCTATAGAGGGGA
>Ga0272441_10007807_pt1 | contig 17243 bp, 23 predicted proteins | sample SSMProp6N_FD_193582 | JGI IMG/M metagenome (GOLD analysis project Ga0272441, IMG submission 193582) | Marine sediment archaeal communities from Little Sippewissett salt marsh, Falmouth, MA, United States - SSM-Prop-6N | ecosystem: Environmental > Aquatic > Marine > Wetlands > Sediment ...
TAGATCAGATGCCCATAAAAAGAAATATGATTTTATCTTTATAAAAATTAATAAAAAAAAGAAAAAAAAAAGAAAAAGTTGGATTAAATATTTCTTTTTCTAAATCCAACGAAGATTCCTATAAGAACTGTTAAAACAATACCAACTAAACTAATAGTCAATACTATTCCAGCAATAGATGTGTTGTCGCCTATTTCTGTATTTAAATCTACTGTAACATTATAAGCTGCACCACAGTCATCATATACAGAACCCGTTCCACCATTTCCAGAATGATTACATCCTGCTGTTAATGGTTGGTCGTTTGCAATCGCTGTTCCATATTTCTCACCAATAAAGGCGATAGTTGCCATTACTAAAAATACTAAACCAACTATTAAAACAATATTTGGTGCATCACCTATTGAAAGCTGTCCTTTCTTATTTTTCATTGGTTTAAACTCTGTTACTTCTAAATCCAACGAAGATTCCTATAAGAACTGTTAAAACAATACCAACTAAACTAATAGTCAATACTATTCCAGCAATAGATGTGTTGTCCGCAATTTCTGTGTTTAAATCCTTTGTTACATTCTGTGCAACTGAATCATCAGTTAAAGCATCTCCATATTTTTCACTAATAAAAGCTATTGTAGCCATAGTTAGAAATACTAAACCAATTATTAAAACAACATTAGGAGCATCACCTATTGATAATTGTCCTTTTTTGTTTAACTTTTTCATTTGAGAGTTCCCTCCTTTCAATTATTAAAATAATTAATAGAATTATTATGAAAAATAAGATAATATAAATTTATAAATGAAAGTTAAACCGAGTTAAATAGAGTTAAATAGAGTTAAATTAATATCCAACAACATCAAATCTTTGTGGTTGTGTTATAATTTTCTTTTTCATAACCTTTCTTTTTTGTGGTTTAGGAGAACTTCCATATAAAATATTTGAACCAATAACCGGTTGAGATATTTGAAACTTTTTAGGTGTTTGTTTTAAATTTTTAATAATCTGTTGTGCTTTTAATTTTTCTTTTTCTTTTGCTAAATAAATACTTTGTTTTTCTTTTTCTCTTAATGCTTCTGTTCTTGCCTTTTTTCTAATCACTCTCATTGCAACAGCTCTTTGTTTTCCTGCAAGAACTTCTTCTTTATATCTGTTCTTTATACTCTTTCCAATTTTTTTTCCTAAATTTACTAAACCCATATTAATTATAATCTAACCTAATTTATATATATTTATTTTTAGTTAATAACTATACCTCCCTTTTTTTTAACTGCTCTTGCAATCATGTTTGTAATATCTATTATAGATGGTTTAAATCCATACTTTTCATCAAATCTTTGTTGAGTATCTTCAATTAAATCTAACATTTCTTTTCCAATACTTTTAATTATCTTTTCTTCAGTCATTTAATTTTCCATTTTAAGCCAGAGAATACCAACTGCTAATAATATAAAACATAAATACATATACCTCGGTGCTATTAAATTTGCTATTGCTAAAGGAACTGAAATAAATGCACACAAAAATGATGCTATTGTCCATGCTCTTGAAGTTGTAAATTGTTTAGTTCCTATAAAGGTGATAGTCCAAATTACTAATAACATTACTGGAAAAAATAATCCTCCTTCAACTACATTAACATAATTAAAAAATTCAAATATTCCTCTCGTATCATTTGCAGTTGGTTCTGTAAAATATCCCATTATAAATCCCTCCTGTATAATGAATTTATTATTTTAAATACAATAAATACACTCAGTATAGATAATAAGATTGTAAAGAATATAAATCCTACTTGAGAAGGAACTCCAAAATATTCTGTAAAACTAAACATTTGAGTCGTTGTTGTGATAACTGAACTTAAAATTAATTTTATAATTCCTACTGTTGATGAGAATAATAATTCTAAACTTCCTATTGTGGATAATCCTTCATCATTATTAACACTCTCCCACATGTTTTGTGCGGTTTGAGTATTTTCATCAAAAGTATTAAAGTTATTTGAGAACTCATCAGAAGTTATTCCATCAACATTATAATTATTAGATAAAGTTTGAGGGAGTAAAACTAAAAGTGCAATAACTCCAGATAATAAGATAATTGAAATTATCCAAGACATTGTGTTTGTTTCTGCTTTTTTATTTTTTATTTCCATTTTAAGTTTTCATGAATATAATTGCAATAATTGAAATAGCAATCATAGCAAATATGTAAGTTAATCCAAAATTAATAAATCCAATCATATAAACAAATATTGTTGCAATATTATGTCCTATAATCATTGCTGTTGGATTCCAGATAAATATTAAAGTTACTGTTAATATAATAAACCACCCTATTATTAAACCCGTATTTCCAAAAATAAATTCATTTCCTAACTCAAAATTAATTGTAGAGATATATAATTCTGAATTTCTTGTAATATATACATTTGCAAAATATTGTCCTGTTTCATTTCCTGTTAAATCACAACTTAATGAATCAGAAGATGAGGTTGATATTTTATTACATACTAAAATATTATTTCCAGTATTATTAAATTGATAAACAGATAATCTTCCTTGTTGAAATGAACTATTTGAATCACTATAAATATAAGTTACTACCTCGGTATTATTATTATAACTTAAAGTATAATCTAAATCATTTAAATCTTCAAAAATTTCCCAAGGATATTCTAAAACTTCTCCAATTACTAATGTAATAGTATAAGGTGAAGATTCTGGAAATACTTTTTGTTTTTCAGTAGTTAAATAAGTTATTCCATTATTTTTAACAACAAACCTATAATCCACAGTTTCAGTTTTTAAGAAAGCAACACTCTTTCCATTTTCGTCTGTTTTAACTACTTGGACTATTTCATAACTATCTGTATCATAATAATATTTTTGAATTTCAACAAGATATCCTTCTAAACCAACATAATTATTATTTTGAACTTCTATTATAAAAGAAGTTGAATCACTTGAATTTAATAATAATAAACTTATATTTTGTGTTTGATTATTTATTAAAAAGTTTTCAGTATAATAATTTCTTGTATTGTATCCTGTTTCATTATCATTATATTCAATATTTAAATCAATATAATAAGAAGTATTTTGATTAATACAGATTGTTTTTTCATCAATACTTAAATTATTAAAAGTAACATTCTTTTTTATATTTCCGGAACCAGTATAATACTCTATTGTTCCCTTAAAATCAAATCCTAATATTCTTGATAAATCTCCTTCATCATAACAAGTAAAGTTTAAACTTAAAATAGTATTTGAACCAGCACAATCTCCTAAACTTATTGGATTTACTGTTTGGTTATAATTAGATGAATTATAATAATAAACTCCTGTAGAATTTGCAAAAGCCATTGTAAAATAAAAGGATTTATTTTCTGCTGAACTTCCAGATAATAATGGTATTTCTATTTGTTTATTAAACATTAAATTATTTCCAGAACCAGAAGAAGAAACAGAATAAGAAGTTCCATTATAATTTAAAGTTGTAAATACAGAATCCCAATAAGAAGTATCATAAGTTAAATTTAATCCTATATTTTCATTCTTTGTTTCATAAGTGGTTGTATTATAATTAATGGAATTAATATTATAACCAGTTCTATTAAAAGTGTAATTACTTTCAAAAAATGAACAATTATAATCATTTGTTAAATTCATACCACAATATTTAACATTCCATAAATATTCATTTTCAATATCTAATCCAGATAAACTTAAATTTATAGAATTACTCATTCCAGTTATTACAGAATAATTAATTCCCTTTAAACTATTATCTGGATTCCAAACATATAATGTTGTGTTTGTTAAATTACAATTATTACAAATTGCTGACGAATCAAAAATTATAGAAGATGATGCAGTTTGATAATTGTTTGATGGACTAATTAAAGTTGTTGTAACTAATGGGTCAGTTATAGATAATTCTTCCATATAACTTATATTACTCATATAAAGTCCAGTTACTTTTCCATCTCCTCCTGCTGCTGAACCCCAACCAGAACCAAAAGTGACCGAACCATTTTGATAACTAAAACTTGTAACATATATTTGATATAGATCTCCATTTCCTGCTCCTGTATCATTTACCGCAATAATGTAAGTATTATTTGCGATTGCTTCATAACCTCCTGTTATAGAACAAACATTATCAGAAATACTTCCTGTTTTTAACTTATTGATTGCTGTATCTCCTGTATAGTTAAGAATATAGCATAAACTTCCCCCATAAAAAGTTTTATCTAAAATTTCAAATCCAGTTATATTAACATTCTTTGTAAAATTTACCAAATCCCCTTTTAATTGAGAAACGCTTGCTGCGCCGCCAGAATAAGTTTCAGTTACATTATGAGATTTTAATTCAATACTTCCATAAATTGCCCATTCTGGAATATCTACTCCGAATAAATTCGGAATCCATTCAACATAATCTCCTTTTCTTACGTTTGTAAATAACCCTATTTTTATTGTCCCTTTATTTATTTTTTGATTATTAAAATCTACCCAGTATCCTGTTTCTTTAATTTCTTTAATAACTTCACTATCTATCCAATCTATACAAGTTCCATTTTTATTATAAGAAATACAATTTCTTTTTATATCATATATGTTTTCATTTCCAGTAGAAACCCAATACTTATAATCAAATTGTTTATTTAATTGTATATTTGTATTAATTACAGAATAACTTCTTACTTGATTTATAGGATTATTATAATCATCTGATTTTAAATCTATTTCAAACTCTGCAACTTTTTGATAACCTACTGGAACAAAAACAATATCATCTGAAATTAATTTTGCTTTTGCAATCTCTCCACCCATTCCTAAAGCATTTGTTATTGTTGCTTCTCTTTTTTGTGCATCATAAGTTTTAATATTATCCCAATCCCATGCTGAAATAGTTGAAATTGTAGCGAGCGTTACTATTAAAATTAAAAAAAATGCTCTCAGAATCGTTCTATTTGATTCTTTATTTTTTATCGTCGATATTTTTTCCATTTTTATGCAATACTATCTACTGATCCTTCTGGATTTCCGAATATTTTACTTAAAACAATAATCATACTTAATGCACCAACTACTAAAACAATTTTTAATAGATTTTCCATAAAGAAGTTTATCATTGGTTGTTGATTTGCTATAACTGCAATTTCATCAACCGCAATAAAATCACTATACATATTTCCTAAATATACTGAAACAAATATTGCAAATGCAAGAGTAATTATATAGATAAAAATAAATGCCGGGTGAACTCTAACTAAAAATGCAGATACAACCATCCCAATCATTAATATTCCTATAAATAAAGCATATCCTCTCTGGACTGTTTGAGTATTAATTAATTCAAAACTATCTATAATAGAACTTGATGCTGATGATTCATTTAAAGCTGTAGTTGAAATTATATCTAATACTTCATTATTAACAAATAAAACTACTATAAAACTAATTGCTAAAAACACTGCTATTAAAACAAATACAAATATATCTGTTACATCTCCTCGTTTATTTTTTCTTTCCATTTTTATATAATCCGCAATTTTTTTGTTTTTCAGTTAATCTTTTTGCAATTAATCTGGATAAATTTATTTGATTAATATTAATTCCTTTTTTTTGAAACTTTAATCTTTGTTTTTCCATAATATTAAATAAGTCTGGGTGAACTTGAATAGTTATAGACTGCATTTTTTTTCTAACCATATTCTTTGGTATTTGTTTATTTCTTCTCATCTTAATCTAAAAACCCCCTTTTAAATTTGTAAAATCTTATTGAAACAAGTAATGCTAAAATCATTAAAGCAGTTATACTAATTCCTGCAATTATTTTTAATACAAAATAAAATGTCGAATAACCAGAAACTAAATTCTCAAATCCTCCAAGGGTTTGTTGAACTATAACCATCGTATATAAAATTCCCATTAATAAAATTATACAAGAAATAACTATAAAAGAAAATTTTCCAATAGAATTATTTATTCTAAAACTCATAATAAAAAAGAAAACACCAACTAAAATAATTATAAATAAACTTCCTAATAAACTTAATCCCTCTCCAGAATTTATATCCTCTTGCCCACTAATAGTTATATCAAAACTTGCAGTCCAAATAGTATCAACACCATTAACATCTCCATAGCCTTTCACAATATATTCACCTAATAAAGAAGTTGCGCAAAAGGTATAATTATAATCATAATTTGATTTAGTCATTAAAGTATCTGTCGATAAAACTTGACTTGAATTAGGCGCGGTAATACTTATAACATAAACATAAGAACAACTTGAGCATGCTTGAACTAAATCCACACACTCATTCTTTTCAAAAGTTCCAAAACTTTCTTCTAAAGCCATTACATTACTTACTAATAATAAGCATACTAACATTGGTATTATTAATTTCATTCGCATATTATATTTCTTAGATAAGGTAAATTTACATCATGAACTCCAAAATAATCTTCTGGGCAATAAATTGCAGAAAAGTTTGCATTTATATAAAAATATTGAACACCATTTTCTTCTTCTGTTGCGTTCCAATTTTGATTATTTGAAAATAGGGATTTAATTGCAGTGTTATTATAAAGTGAAGAATAAATTGTGTCTGTTGCATTCCAAAAATAATCTGTTAAAACATATAATCCTGTGAATCCACTTGAACTAGTTGTTAAATTTATTATTTCTTCTTCATTATTATCTTTTATATTTATTTTTGCATTTGTTACAGGATTATCATTACTATCATTTACATAAGCTTGATAAAACCATTTAACATAAACATCAACATTTCCAAGAGTTCCAATAGTATCATAAGTTGTATCTAATCCAGTTGTATTGGTAAAATTTACAAAGGTATTTGTTGTATCTTCTAATAAATAAGTTTTACCTGTATTTATTATTGTGTTGTTTTCAAAATAAGCAGATTGATTAAAGTCTTTTAATTGAAGAAAATAAGAGGTTTCATTGTAAATTGTAAACTCATTATTATAAAAATAACTTATATAGGGAACATTTGCAAATCTTAATAATTGTGAATTAGGATTGTCAAAATAAAACTTATTATCTTCAACAACTACATCACTCACATTATTTAATAATACAATTCCTGAAGCATTTGCATAAGTTCCAGTTATATTAAAAAAATTATTTTTAAAAGAATAATTTGTTTGTTTAAAATTAGTACTGGTTACTATTCCTCCTCCACTTGTAGCATAATCTGAATTTATTAAAAAAGTATTATTTTTGATTTCAATATTATATAAACCATTTAAAGCACCCTCACCAAAAGTAACTCCTCTTCTATAAGTTGCCCATGAATTTCCTACAAATCCATTCTTACAAGTATTATTATAAATATAAATATCGTGTGCAGTTTCTAAAAAGAAACATTGTTGAACTTCTGCATCAATATAATTATCATAAAAACTAAGATTATAAGAATATGTCGGAGAAGGGACATCAATTGAAAAACAAGACGTAGAACCATTTAATAAACAAGAATTATTAAATATATTTGAATCATAAGAATAATCACCAAGTTCTATACCTTTTCCTCCTGAACCTACAAAAGTATTGTTGTAAATATTACTTAGAGTAGTTGTATCTGCATATAGATTAATAGAACCTGAACCATTAGAAAAAAGATAATTATCGTAAATTTGCATTTTAGAGGGCGCATAAGTTCCGGGAACATTCATATTATTTGAATTACTCCCAAAAGTATAAATAGTATTATTGTAGAAATAACTTGGAAAAGGTCTTGATAAAAAAATTCCATGAGAACTTGCTATTGTTGAAGATTGATTTATCTTACAATTCTTTATAGTAATATTCCAAAGATTCATTATTGATGAAGAAAATCCGTGTCCTGCTGATGATGAAGCATACTTAATTGAATATCCTTTACAATCAACAACAACATCTCTGAGATTAATAGGAGGAAAACCTGCGCCTGATAGTTGTATACAAGTCGCAGAACTATTAATAGATTGATTTAATTCATAAACTCCTGATGCATTAATTGTTTTACATCCTGAAACATTTTGAATACTTTTTGTTTGTATTTGATTATAAGAATTAAAATCTATTTCTATATTTTTTTCATCTATTATTGTATAATTACAATCTGCATAATCTTCTGTGCATATTCCTCCAAAACTGTAAAAATGTCTTAATTCATTCCAGTCATTGGGATAATAATTATAAATTGATGGATAATTATTTATTGAACCATCAGAGTTTACATGTTCTAAATTTACTGGTATTAAAGTATCTGTTGATTCTATTTTATATTTAAATCTCTCTAAAACTCCATCAGGTAAATCAGTTATATTTGCACCAAATTCATACTTATCTTCTTCATAATTCCAAAATGCAATTATATTGCTTTCTGTTTCATTCTCTCTATAAAGAGTTATATTTGTTTGACCCCAGTCAAAATCATAAGTTAATATATTATCGAATTCTAAAATAGTTGAATATTCTCCAAATTTTAAATAAACCTCATTATCTATATTTCTACAAAAACCATAATAATCTTTATCTAATCCTGAATCAGATTGTTTAACTTTCTTCCTATTTAGTACTATAATTAATTCTCCATTTTTATCATAGAGATTTTTATGCTGTGGTAAATCATTTAATTTAGTTGCTGTTAAATGTAATAAACATACTTCGGTTTTCTTTTTGTTCTTGTCTTTTGCCCAACTAAAATAATCATTATCAGTAGAATAAGTTTCTTTCCACTCTCCAGTTTGTTGGAGTGAGTTTGATAAATCTGCTGATGATATTAAAGGAATTAAAAGTGCACCAAATAATAAAAATAACAACCATAATCTTTTTAACATAATAATAAATATGAAATTAATTTTATATATATTTATTTTAAGTTATTTTTCCATAAACAATTGCAAATCCTACCAGAATACATAATAAAATAAAACCAAATCCAATTAATTGCCCATGTTGATGCATCCAACCAAGAAGAGTATATGTTGATAATCTTTCTCTTTCATAAGTATTTTTCCAAGATTTAGACTCCGAAGTATCTATCTTTGCTTTAATTAAAGCTCCTTCTTCTCCAGTATCATAATCTATAACCTCTAAATAACTATCTTCTAATACGGGTCTATAATCTTCTAATCCAACTTGTATAACTGTTAAAATAGAACTATCAGATAAAAATTCTTTTATATTAAATGGTTTCATTGCAACTGCTCTTGTTCCTTTTCTTTTTACATAAACTACTCCTTCTTTTGCACTATAATATCCCTTCCCCCAAACTTTTTTTATTGTTCCAATTATTCTTTCTGAACCATCATCCTCTTCAATTTTTTTTAAATCTCTCGGCAATCTAAACTCCACTTTAATATTCCAACTCTTTTTCTTTTTAATAAAATACCAAATAACTCCAGCAACAACTCCAAGAGAAACAGTTCCGATTATAATAGCCATAGCAATTTGAAGAAATCCACCACCACCTCCAAAATTATTTAAAGGATTTACCTTTGATAAAAAATCACTTCCAGTTCCCATTAGACTACAACCTCTTCTTCATAACCCATTTTTTGTTTTGCAAAATTTAAAAATTTGTTTGCATCATTCGCTAATTTTTGCACAGAATTTTTTTCTAAAATTCTATCTCTAAAACAATTAACATGATAATATGCTTTTGATTTTATTTTATCTTTATTTTCATATTGTTTTAACTCACAATATTCTTTTTCAGTATCGATAACTGTATGACAAATTAAACAAATTTTATCTTTCATTTTTTCCAGAATTTCCACCAATCACTTTTATTTGCTTGTTGAGGATTCATACTTGAACTTTCAGACAGAGATAATGAACTCCAAAATCTTCTTGCTTCTGCACCATTCAAACTTCTATTTAAAACTGAAAATGATGAAATTACCAGTATATCTGCAACCCTTGTTCTTTCAGTATAATCAGATTCAAAACCATATTCTTTTGCATGTGAATCAACATCATCTACAATCCATTTAATAATTAATTTCATTATGTTTGCTAATTGAACATTTGATAAATTTCCAAGAGTAATATTTAAACTCATATAAGAAGACAACCAAGAAATATATCTGTTTATCATTTCTTCTGGAACAACTCGGTCTATTATTTTTTCCCAACACCCATTTGTGATATTTTTTTTATAACCTCTTAATCTCATTTCAATATCTTCTAATTGATTATTTGGAGAAATTTGTTGTATAATATTTTTTATTTTATCCTCATTCATCTCCTGTGCATATAATTCATTTGGAGTAACTGGAGTTTGTTGTTGAGGATAATAATATTGTTGCTCGTTTAAATCCATGAAATTATTTAAAAAAATAAATTATATAAATATTAATAATCACAACCCTCTAATCTTAAAAGGGAGAAATCCAAATCCTTTTTTCTTTTTAGGTTTTCCTTTTATTTTAAAAACTCCTGCTGTAAAACTGGGTTGATAACGAGTAGGTTGTTTAGATTTTTGTCTTTTAGATTTTTTAGTTTTGAATAATGGAATCTTAGGAATATCCAAATAAACTCCTCCAAATCCAGTATTAAAATTAGAACCATAATTAAAAGAAGGAGTAGTTATATTCTGATTAAATAATCTTGATTTTTGTAAAAATGATGGTTTTGTTGTTGTTTTTTGTGCTGGTTTTTGTATAGGGGTTATTAATTGTTTAGATGGTTGAAATAAAGAAGATGTTCCTTTTGAAGATGATTTTAAAATTGTTACATATTTAGTATTTATTTTAGTTGATACTTTTGGAACTATTTGAGTTGAAACTTTTAAGTCTTCGCCTATTGTTTTTGTATCCAATCTTGTTTTTGTTATTGTTTGTGTTGTTGTTTTAGTATCTGGTTTAGAGGTTATTATTGGAACTACTTGTGATGATTGAGAACTAATAAAATCTATTTTAGGTGCAGTAATTTGTGGAGATGTAGGAGATTGAAATGTTTGAGATAATGAAGTAGTTGTTTTTCCTCCACCAAATACTTTAACATCTCCTCCAGAAAATTTAGGAACATTAAGAGTTATATCCACTCCTTTTCTATCTAATAAAAATCCTTTTCTATATTCAAACTCTGCAAAAAAAGGATTCTTTCTTTGAAATCCAGCAACACTTTCTCCGCCCGCAAAAACACTTGCAGAAATATCCTTTGATTGAAATAAATTTTTTGAGGTTGAAAAAGTTTCAAATTTATTTATCCCCCTTTCTAAAATATCTGAACGATATGCACTTGCTCCTTGAATATTAAATCCAGAAGTTAATGATACTTTTGTTCCTGTAAAAATATTAGTAGAATCAATAGTGGTTGTTCCTTGTGTTAATTCTCCACCAACATATTTAAAATAAGGAACATTTTTGAACTGAGTTACAGATGCACCCTTAAAAGATTTACTTCCTCCTTTGCTTAATTGAATACTTTCAAAATAAGCATTTATATCTTTTATCTTTCCTCCACTTATAGAAAGAGTTTTATCTCCTTGTTTAAATGAAACTTGTTTTATTAATTCTGGAGAATCTTTATAAGTGCTTCTTAATTCTTTTTGTAAATTAGGAGTATAAATTCCAGATTGGATTCTTAATGGAGAAAGATAACTTGCTGTTTCTAATGTTCCTGCTTTTAACCCCAAGTTTCCTATGTTTTGTTTTAAAACAGCTCCTCCTCCTAAAATAAATCCTGTTGTTTGTCCATATCTAAAACTTACACTCGGTCTTTCAGTTACTAATTCAGAAAAATATTTTGGACTTGTTGGAATATCAAATAATTTTTTATCTTCTATTTTAATCTCTTTTGTATATAAACTCGGTTCTGTTGGAATTTTAGTTATATCAGAATCAAATGAAAATTTTTTAGATGGTTGTTTTTTACCATCTTTTAATTTAAATGTTTGAACAGATAATTGTGTTCCAAAATTTATTAAACCTTCTCCTGTTCCAATAACAAGTTTTTGACTTCCTACTTCAACATTTGCTAAACCTCTTCCTAATCCTAATTTTGCACCATCTCCAGAAGTTTTTTCTCTTGCAAATTTAATTAACTCTTTTTCATATTCTGGTTTTAAAAATCCTTCATCTGTATATTGTTCTGTTAATTTATTAAAACCTAAAACATCTTGTTCATAAGTTTTATATTGTGGAAGATTTTTAAAATAAGATTCTCCAAGAGAATACTGAGTTCCTTTTTCTGTTTCTACTTTTTCAAAACCTAAACTTCCTTTAAAACTTTCTGGGTTTGTTTGAAATTGAGATTGAATATTTTTAGTTGTTTTTAATAAATCTTTTTCACTTCTTTTATATTTTAATTCTGCTCTTGAAAATCTTTTTGATTGTTCGATTTGTCTTATATTAAATTGTTCTTCTGGAGTTGAAAGAATTTTTTTTCCAAATAAAGTTGATGTGATTGCGGTTCCTCCTATTGTTGAAACAGGAACATTAAGATATTTTGATTCAACATCTATTGCTTCTCTTAAATTTTTACTTTCAATTGTAAAATAAGGAAGTGTTGTTCCACCTTGTTCTTTTATTCTTTGTTCCTCTTTTGGACTAATAACAAAAGGAGTTCCATAAGGACTTAAATCTTTTTTAGAATATTCTATTTTACTATCGGTATAAGAAGGTTTAATTGTTTCTCCAATTTGTCCTCCTAAAGTTCTACTTTGAATTTGTTTTTGCATTTCTATATTTCTTAATCTTTGTTCTTCTAATCTCTTTGCTTCTTCTTCTGCTCTTTTCTTTTCTTCTATTAATCTTCTTGCTTCTTCTTCTCTTATTTTTGCTTCTTGTTCTTCTGTGATTTTTTGTATATCTCTTGCACTTCTTCCTCCACCACCAGAATAAGTTCGTTTTATAATTCTTCCAGAAGAATCTTTATAAGTTGTGTATCCTCCGCCCTTTGCATAATCTCTTGAGATTACAGAAGTCTTTTGTTGAGGTATTGGAGTTTGAGTAATTGTAACCATACATTAATATAATAAAATAATTTTATATATATTTATTTTTTCTTTTCTTCTTCCTCTTCTACCTTTCTTAATTCTTCTCTTCTCTTTTCTCTTAAATCATATTCAATTTCTTCTGAATATTCTTTTTTAAAATCATTTACCCAATTAGATAAAGATGTTCTTCCATGTTTTAATCCAGTCATTTTTGTTAATTTTTTTGCAACATATTCTATGGAATAATCTGTATATGCTTGTATAAAATAAAGAAAAAAACATTTATAGATATCTGCTTTGCTTTTAGATAACGTTCCTCTTCCTCTTAATGCTTCTTGTTTTTTTTGTCTGTATTCTTTTTCATTAATAGGATAAAAGTTTGGAAATCTTCCTTCAAAATTAAATTTGTAAGCATTATAATCTAACTCTCTTTTTCCTTGGAGATATAATTTCTTTTTATTTTTTCTTGAATAAAATTTAAAATATCCTCTTTTAAAATATCCTTCTTCTGTTGCAACATAAAAAACATCTAATAAAAAAACACTTCTTGTTATTGCAATATTTTTAGGCAAATCAAAAAACTCCGGCATTACTAAAATGTTTAAAAAATTATATTGTCCACATTCTCTTAAATAATCTTTTACTGCTCTTAATTCCTTTGAGTGAAATTTTACACCCTCCATTGTTTCTCCAGCTTCATCATAACATAGAGGGCAATAAGGAGTTTTTTGATATAGTGAGTGTCCTGCATCAATTAATTTATCCCAATTAAAAACAATATTATCTTCTATATTAAAAGGAACTTCTATTCCATGGACTTCTTTCATTAACCAAGTCCAGTAAGCCATGATTTGAAATGCAAGAACAGACTTACCAACTCTTACTTCTCCACCACCGGTTATTATTATTGTGAAATCCCAATCCTTCTTAACATTATTAACTGCAATTCTTATTTGCTGTGCTAATGCATCGTCCATAAAAAAACCCGGAAGTCTTTGTCCTTTATATGTTCCTAATGGAAACCAATCTTCACATACTCTCATCTTTCTAATATAGCAAATCTTGGGTCTGCTTTACTTGGAAGTAACATTCCCTTTTGCTGTAACATTTTTCTTATCTTAACTTCTAATCTATCTAATAAAAATAATATTGTTTGTTTATATTGAATTAAATATTCTGGTTTCATTAAGAAATAAATATTTTTAAAATTTGCTTCGTCGTCGTCGATAACATTATCCAATAGTCTTGTTATATCAACTGGTTTAGAATTATCTCCTAATATATCTGCTTCTTCTTCTGGTTTTAATTTAATAGATAATTGTCGATATAAAACTCTAATCCATTTGCACCAATTAGTTACATCTTGGTTTGTTGAATACACACAACACATCTTTAAGGCATCTGCAATTTGTTTTAAATACTCTAATGCAAAATTAAAAACAGATTCTTCAGATTTAAACTGACTCATAAAAATCTATTAATTTTATTCTTAATTAATATTAATAATCAAGTTGGTATACCGCGGTATACCGCGGTATACCGCGGTATACCTGTCGGCATATTGACAAAATTTTCGATTGTATTATATCTCAAGTTTAATTCAAATCACAGCTCGCGCTTAAAAGTTTTTAGCAATGCTTAAAAGTTTTTAGCAATGCTTAAAAGTTTTTAGCGCGGAAGATAAATATTTATCCCAAAAAAAATAAAAGAAATATATAATTAACAGAAATATAATTTGATTCTTCGTCTTGCACCACATAATTTTTTTGCCTCGTGCCTATCTATCTCTTTAAATTTAACCTCTCCATAATGTACCAAAATTTTTAAAGCCCTTGAAACATTATTAGGTAATGCACCAATCTTTTCGGCGATTTCTCCTCGAGCCATTGGTCTTTTTTCTTTTTTTAATATTGCAACAATATCTCCTTGAACCATTTTTACCTCGTTAAAAAACGAAAGATGATGGTTAGGATTCCATAAATTAAAATTATCAAAATAGAACTTTGATAATTTTTAGTAAAGTAACCCCATGCTATTGAAAATAAAAAAACAAAAATAAAAACTTTGGATAATCCTAACCCCATTTTCTTTAAAGCAAATCTATTAATTGATATGCCCTCGATAAATTTCCTTTAATTATATCTTTAATTTCTTCTCTTGAAATTTTATCTTTTTCAGAAGGTTTTTTCGTCGGTGTTTCTTCTTCCTCTTCCTCTTCTTCTTCCTCCTCTTCTTCTTCTGATTCTTCATCGTCGATATAATCTAATTCTTCTTCTTGTGGCTCTCTTGGATTTTTAACTTTTTTCTTTTTTTTCTTTTTAGTTGTAAAAACCATTTGTAACATTTTAAACCTCCTTTCAATTTATGGTAATGTTAAACCCCTTAATTTATCATTTAGATTTTTTTGTATTCTTGCATTTGATTGATTAAAAAAAATTACATCGTCGTTATTAAGATAACAATAACATTGATTTGCATCATATTTTTTTGCAGAATAAATCAATGGATTTTCCTCGACAACTTTGCACTCTGTTTTAAAATACAAATACATGTATGAACAAAAAATTAAAAGAATGATTAATAAAAAAACTAATAAATAAAATCTAAATTTTTCTTTATCGATTTTCATTTTTCCTCCAACTCTCCCTCATCAAAACCATAAATCTTTTTATCTTTTAATTTCATGGCTTCAATAGGCATTCTACCTTCTTCTGTGTTTATTTTTATAACTTTAAAAAAATCCTTTTTATTATATAAAGGATAAAAACTTTCTTTAGGTTTTACAATATCATTTGGTTTCATCTCTCTTCCTCCTTGTTTCCTCATTTGTGTTCTTAATTATCCACCACATTATAAGCCCAAATATTATTGGTGTAACAATTAAGAGGATTTGTCTTGTGTGCATTTTCTTTTATTGATAAAAAATTTTAGATTTAAAAGATTCACATAAACCATGATAATTATCCCACAAAAAATATATATACCCCCTATGGAAAGTCTTGAATATCCTATGGGAATCATATCTGATAAAATCCAAAACTTAACCTCCTCATTATTATTAAAACTAAAATGTTTAGAAGATTCATAATCATAAGGACTATCATAAAGTTTAACAGGCATCTTTCCTCCATTATTAATCATGACGTAAAAATTAAAATATATTCCTATAATAAAAATTATTAAAGCCAAAATTATTAATTGATACATTTTAATAGTTCTTATTAATCCTTGATTTTTGTTTGTTTCTTGATTCATTTTCATTTCATATTTGTGTTCTTTTATGTAAATTATTTAGTTTCCTATGTTTAAATTCTTTTCCTCTTTTTCATATAAGTTTCTGGAATTGTTATTTTTTGTTGTTTTTTTTCTTTGATTATATTCTTTTTTATATTCTCTAACTTTTGCTTTAACTTCTGGTCTTTGATTATATTCTTTTTTATATTCTCTAACTTTTGCTTTAACTTCTGGTCTTTGATAATATTTTTTTAAATACTCTTTTAATTTTGCTTTAGGTTTTGGTCTTTGAAAATATTTCTTTATATATTCATTTCTCTTTATTTTCATTTTAGGTGTTTTATAATACTCTCTTATTCTTGCTTTAACTTCTGGTCTTTGATAATATTGTTGGAAATACTTTTTCTTCTTTGCTTTAACTTCTGGTCTTTTATGATATTCTCTTTGATATTCTTTTTTTCTTACTTTTTTTTCTTCATTCATTTTTTCCATTAATCTCCTCCCAATGCCTTCCAAGTTTCTGCTATTGCTTGCTCTGGATTTGCTTTTGCATAAACCCCTGTAACTGCAATAGAACTATGACCCATATATTGCTGAACCATAGGAAGAGGTAATTTTAAATCATTAACTAAATGATTTCCAAAACCATGTCTTAATATATGAAAAGATATTTTTTTATCTAAGACTTTTTCAGATAATCTATAAAATCTATTCTGGAGTGTTCTTCTATCTACTTTAAGAGGCAATAGTTTAAGATGTTCTGGTTTTAATGCTGGACTTGTAATAGTAACCCTCCATTTCTTTCCTTTGCCTTCATCTATTCTAATTTGATGTTTAACTAAATCTATTTTATCTGCTGTTAATCTTGGTATTTCTGTATTGTCTTTTCTTTTCCATCCAATTATTTCAGAAATTCTTAATCCAGAACCAAACCCCAGAAGTATTGCTAATTTTAATTCTTTATCTTTACAAGCCTTATAGAGTTTTTGAAATTCTTCAAAACTTATAAAATCAATTCTTTTTTTCATTTTTCCTCCA
>Ga0272441_10007810_pt1 | contig 17240 bp, 13 predicted proteins | sample SSMProp6N_FD_193582 | JGI IMG/M metagenome (GOLD analysis project Ga0272441, IMG submission 193582) | Marine sediment archaeal communities from Little Sippewissett salt marsh, Falmouth, MA, United States - SSM-Prop-6N | ecosystem: Environmental > Aquatic > Marine > Wetlands > Sediment ...
GATCGAAATCCTGATAACCCTGAAGCTGCTGAGAAATTTAAAGAGGCAACAGAAGCTTATGATATCTTATCTAATCCAGAAAAGAGGTCTTCTTATGACAGATTTGGTTTCTCTGGAGTTCAGTCAGACTTTTCTTCAGTAAATATGGGCGATTTTTCAACATTCTCAGATTTATTCTCTTCACTATTTCGAGATGATTTCTTTGGCGATGATATCTTTAGTCAGTTTTTTGGAGGAAGAGGTCGTTCTAGACGTCCTTCAGGACCTCAAAAAGGTTCAGATTTATTGATGAACTATGAGATTAAGTTCGAAGAAGCAATCTATGGTGCCAAGAAAGTTGTGGAAGTTCCTATAAAGAAAGAATGTCCTGATTGCAAAGGAACTGGAGCTGAAGAAGGGAGTTCACCCAAGAACTGTCCGAATTGTCAAGGTTCTGGTGTGGAAACTGTTCAGAGGCAAATGGGTTTTACTAGATATATCTCGCAACAAGCTTGTAGCCAATGTAGAGGTAAGGGGGAAATCATAGACAAACCCTGTAAAACCTGTAAAGGATTAGGTAGATCTGACGAAAACGAGAAAATCAAACTTGAGATTCCACCGGGGGTTGATTCAGGCTTTAGACTGAGAATAAGAAACAAAGGTGAGGAAGGAAGATTAGGAGGAGGAAGAGGCGATCTCTATGTTAGATTAATAGTTGATAGCCATGAGTTTTACAAAAGACAAGGTGATAATATTATCATAGAGTTAGAAGTTCCATATGCATTAGCTATACTGGGTGGAGAAATTACTGTTCCAACACCTTATGGTGCTGAGAAAGTTAAGATACCTAAGAACACCAAAGAAGGTCAGTTATTAAGACTTCAAAGAAAAGGAATCCAACGCAAAACTCAATACGGAATGAATTATGGAGATTTTCTTATTTTACTACATTATACTGTTCCGAGCAAGTTAAGTGATGAAGAGAAAGAACTTCTTGAAAAATTAAAGGAAGTTTCAAGAATGCCTCCTAAACAAGAGAAATTGTTCAAAAAACTTGTTGATGAAGCTAAAGGTAAAAAGGTTGAGGAATAGAAGGCGAAATTTCAGATACTTTTTTATTTCTTATTAACACTGTTTTATTGATGAGTGAAGAATTTATACGATGCCCTGAATGTGGAAATCTAAACATTCTTGGTTCTACAAGATGTGTTTTTTGTGATAATGCATTAGATGAAAACCTTAGTAAGACCAAATCTACAACTACCGCTGTTCCTGAGGTTCCAGATACTTCTATAGATGATAGTATTTCTGGACCTACAGTTGAAGAAGATAAAGAAAAAATATCCTTACCTAAAATCCCCGACATATCTTTAACTTACAAGAAAGAGAAAGAAGAAGTATTAATTGAAGACGTTGAAAAAAGTGAAACATTTGGTATTAATAAATTCTTCATGATACCGCTGTATTCTTTTTTAGTAGCATTAGTACACTACTTGCTTAATCTACTAATATCTACTATTTCAGTTAGAATAGAAGATCCAAATGTTGATGTTTTTCCGTTTACTGGAGATTTGAATCAATATATAGCTATCAATGCCGTAAGTATTATTCTCGGTATTCCTTTTGCAATTGCAGTAGGGTATCTTTTAGGAAAGATTATCAGACGTTATACTACCAAGAAATCAGAAGTTGTTATATGGTTCATTTCTGCAGTTCTTCTTGATTTGATCATCAATATTGGAATTACGATAGTTCTGGTATATGCATTTGATGCTCTGAACACTAACGATATATTGTTTCTGAAGTTGACTGGTGCTGCTTTCATCTACCTAGGTGTGAGTGTAATAACTTTATTTCTTCCGATGATTTCTGGTTCATTTTTGATGTACAATAAAATTGACAAGTTATTCTTTCCAAGAAACTATACCGATTATTAATGGTGAAATCGGTGGGATTTGAAGATAGCAAATTAGCAAAATTTCTCAAACATGAAATAGATTCAATTAATATGCATTTACCAAAAAAAAGAGTTAACTTAGAAATGGCTCTTGAAGGTTATAATGTATATGTAACAAAGGAAAACAATCAAATCTTTATCGATAACAAAGAAGTAGAGCTCTTAGTTGAAATGTGTCCTAAAAATAAACTCAAAAGCACATTCATACCTATTCTTATTATCAGACGAAGAGATCTTGGAAAAGGAACCTATGTTATCTCAGGAGAGCTAATTGAACAGTTTTTAGTTTTGAAAGCAATAAAGAAAATAGATGAGAATTGGAATCAATTCACAAAGAAAGAACACAGTAAAGGTTCATACTACTTATACAAACCTGATTTAATTGAATTAAGAAAGGTTTTACCTACTAGTACAGTAATAGGATTCTCCTAAGTGATCAAAATGAATAAGTATGCAATTACAAAAGAAAATCATCTGAAACGAATAGAAAAATTAAAAGAATTTATGAGACACAACGAAATGGATTCTTTCATTTTCTTTAGTCCATTATCAATTTATTATTTAACAGGATATCACTTTATAGCAACTGAAAGACCAATTGCTTTAGTACTGCCTATGAGTGAAGACCCTTGGTTTTATGTTCCAAGACTTGAGCAAGAACACCTAATAGAAAAGATTCCTTGGGTAGGACGAGAGATTTATTTTGAATATCCAGATATCAAACATCCTGCGAATTTATTTGTTGAAAGACTTGCAAAACATAGACTAATAGGAAAGAAAATCGGGATGGAATCTGCATCCTTCTCTAGTTATTGGGGATATGAAGGACCTAAACTAACAGATTTACTTGACGATAAAGCACAAGTTGAATTACATCCATTCCTTATTAGAAATATGCGAAAAATAAAAGATGAGGAAGAACTCAATTTGATAAGAATCTCAGCAAAATATGGGGATCTTGCTCATAAATTATTACAAGAATATACTGCTGAAGGTAAGAACGAAGTAGAAGTATCTCTTCAAGCGAGTATTGATGCTTCAGACAAGATGTTTGAAGATTTGGAAGGATTTGTTCCAAGAGGGGTAATATCTGCTTTTGCAGGATATAGAGGTCAAATAGGTGCTTGGTCTGCTATTCCTCATTCTGTTATCCAAAAAACGGTTTTTAAGAAAGGAGATGTTTTAGTTACTGGAGCATCAGCCAATATATCAGGTTACAACTCAGAGTTAGAAAGAACTATGTTTATTGGAAATCCGAGTGAAAAACAAAAACGATTCTTTTCAGTAATGAAGAAGGCTCAAGATGCAGCCTTAGAGACATTTGCTCCTAATATTCCTTGTAGTGCTGTTGATAAAGCAGCTAGAAAAGTACTGAAAGACGAAGGATTTTTCCATTTGGTTCAGCATCATACTGGACACGCTATTGGTCTTGAAGGTCATGAAGCGCCATTTCTAGATATAGGAATAAACGAGATAATTAAACCTGGTATGGTTTTTACTTGCGAACCAGGAATTTATGAATATAAGTTTGGAGGATTTAGACACTCTGATACAGTGATAATAACAGAAGATGGGTATGAGCACATAACTCCTTATCCTAGAGATCTTGAAGATCTAATTATCTAAATCTTCACTACATTTTTCTACTTTTTGTAGTTACATGGACTCTATCCTTACCCACAAAAATAGTTTCTTCAGCTTGCGTAACAGGACTTCGAGTAGCTTCTATTAGTATGGGGTACCCGTGTATTACATGGTCGTTAAATAGACGCATATTGGTCTTTTCAATATCTTCGATAGAGAATCCAGCGTTATAAACCCATCTCCAGCTGAAAGGAAGTCGATGAAAATTCTCATTCATATATTCGTATATCTCTTGAATCTTAGGACTCATGTTTTTAGTTTTGGATTTACGGAATTGTCTAAATATTGTTTCCTCTTTGCCATCATTTACTCTTCCAATACCTGTGGTTACAAAAGGTTCAATAGCATATGCTTTACCAATTTCAAACTTATGAGACATATCTCTAATCCTTCTCGATACTCTGTAATTAGGGATAGAGATACCATCATGAAGAGAGTAATGAGCTAATGAATGCCCGCTAAGATTGACTATAGGTTGGAAACCCTCAGATTCTATAGTATCTTGCACAATTTCCCCGATTTGAAAAACACTCAAATCAGGTTTAACTATTGAAATTGCTTTGTCCAAAGCTTTTCGTGCTACATCCTTCATTTTCTGCCATTTATCATCAAAAATAAACGTTCTTGCAGCATCTGATAAATATCCGTTTACACATGCTCCCGCATCGATCTTTACTATTGATTTTTCTGGAATTACACTATCATCATTAATAATTGGAGAGTAATGAGCTGCAACTTCATTTATAGAAATATTAACAGGGAAGGCCGGAATAGCTGAATTCTTCCTTATGAAGTTTTCAGCTTTCTCAGCGATATCTAATAAAGGAATCCCTGGTTTAACTATTGATTCAATTAATTCGAAAGTTTTAGCTAAGATTTCACCTGATTTTTTGTAATATGTGAAAGCATCGTCCATCTGAATCACTTTTGCATATTAACCGTTTTTTATTTCTCATATATCATTTTGTGTTTGTACATTCTCTTATTGTTGTTTTGCGCTAGAAATGAATAGAAAGTCCTACCTAACGTTGTAGAAGACAAAGTAGCTTTAGTATTACCTCTTGAACCAATTGTTTCAAAGAATCCAATGTCTCTCAATTTCGTTAAATTCCATTTTGCAGTAGAGAACGAAATTTTTAATTTATTAGACAATATCTCGGCTAAACCATTCAAAGAGTTGATTTCCTTTTCAAGAATTCTGTAACCTATAAAGAATATTTCTCTTTGTTTAGAGTTTAGTTGGTCAAAAAGTAAAATGATACTTTCATGGAGAAGCTCTAACAAAAGTAGGTTGTCTTTTTCAAGCTCTCTTATCCTCTCTTGCGCAAAGGCGATCCCTTCTTTTAAGTAATTTGAATCTTCCAGCTGTTCGTTTAAGAACTTCGCTTGGGTTAACAAAACGTTCACCTATCATATCTTACACCTCTGCTTTTGAGTGAGACACTTTATGATATTAACGCTTAAATGTTTTTCGAATTACAAGTAAAGCATACTTTAAGTATATCACTAACAGAGTTAAATTTGTTAAAAAGAATCTATGAGCGTAGACTATGTACTTTCATAGATTTTAAAAGACTAATATAATATCTTAGGATATAGAAATACGTGAGTATAATGAGCACTCAAGAAAACAACCTTTTCCAACCATGTTCTCCTAATGATTTCTATGGTTTACGAGAAATTCTTAGCGAGTTTAACAAAATTGTTGATGATATGAAGAAAGAAGAGGAAAGAACCCATTCTATCCTAGTTATTGGTGATGAGGGAACAGGAAAAAGTTCACTTCTATCAAAACTTCATTCAACGCTGATTGGAAGGAAGGATATAGGATATCCATTATCACTTATTCCAGAAGAAAACACATTACTAGCATTCTTCAAAGATTGGAAAAATGCTATAGATGAACTTGCACCAGATTGGCGGTCTATGATAGAGAAAGTAGGGAAGAAAAAACTCGGTGATGATTTACCCAATCTTAAAGAGGCGATTAAAAAACAAAATTCTCAATCATACACTGATGTTATGGTAAAACTATTTCTTGAAAACTTGGATAAAGTTGATCTGAAGCTAAAAGAAACTCAAACAAATCTCTATTTCTTCTTTGATAACCTACATTTATTCAAATTAATGGATGTACAAGAATTCTATCCAATCTATTCGTCAATTATCAAGGAAATTGTTGAGAGAGATTACAATATTATCGTTTTATCTGCTTTTAACGAAAGATTTCTCTATGATTTTGATTATGAGAAGAATCTGACTAATAATTCGATTATCATGAGAACAGAGTCTCTCTCAGTCTCAGAAACAGAGATTTTCTTGCGCAGGAAAGCAGCAACACTTGTATCTAAGGGACTTCTTGAGCTTGTGACAAACAGTCAAAGATCTTTCTTTGATTTGAATTTAGGAACAAAATTTATTGAGAGTGGATTTGGGATAGATGATTTTGTAGAGAGAGATATACCTGGTCTTTTTAATCTTGGAAAAGATGAAACAGCTGCATTAGTAGAGATGTCTTCTTACAACGAGAATCTCTTTCTAATTTAGCAACTAACAGCTTATGTTCCTCTAGAAGCTATAAAATCTCTTGAATCAAAAGGAATACTTTGGATTGGATCTACTTATGCTAGATTACTTCAAGAATCTTTACTCACAGCTTTGAAATTCCGAATGAGGTTATTCAACCCTTTAACAACCTTAATGGTTTCCCTTGATTCAATCTTGGAGGATCTGGATAAATATATTGCTCCAACAGATAAAATAATCGCTGAAGTCACTGACTTAACTGTTAAGATTAGAGATAGATTAGCAGATTTTGCTATAGCAGCAAAGATTAAACGAGTTGCTAACCTGTGCATTCAACAAAAAATGTATCAAAGAGCTTATGATTTTGCATTACTTAATGCTATGCAATTTGAACAAATCAAAGAGCTTGAACAAGCGGGAGGATTCTGTGAACAAATTGCAAGAGAATTTGAAGAGAAAAATTATTACTTTGCAGCCAAACTATATTTGAAATCAGCTTCTTACTATAGTGCTGTCGACGAAGATTTAAAAGCAAACAGATCCTTCGCTAGAGCCGCTGATCAATTTGAAAAGCAAGCCTTGTCACTACCAATAGAAACAAGTGAGTATGCAGCTCGTGGATATATGAAATCCTGTCTAAATTGCTATAAGAACATGGGTGACAGAGAGAATTTTGAGAGAGTCAGAAAGAAAGCTATCAGTCTTTATAGCGAGGATAGTGTACATCATAATTACTTTACCAATATGGTATATGAGGAAGAAAAAGAAGAAGTGGTGGTGGAAGTAAAACCACCCAAAGAAGAAACTGAAAAAGTAGAAGAAATATCGATTGAAAATATCGAAAAGGAGTTAGAATTTTAGGTGAAATAAAATGTCTGAACGAATTATAAAAGATTTAGATAAATTGAGAAGAGATATCGGAAATTTGGATGGAGAAATCACAAGTTTTAGAGAATCTCTGGAAAACTTGCAAGAGTTACATCAGTATTATCAAACACTTGCAACGTTGGTACAAAGCAAATTCATAGGATTAAATGAAAAATTAAGAGTATTAATCGAGGAAAACAAGACTTCTCTTAATAAATCCATCACAGCATCAACATCAAACGAGAAGAACCTAATTGAAGAATGGACAACTACTCAATCAGAGTTCGTGGGAAGCAAGTTAGATTCCACTAAAGCTGAACTAGCAAAGCTCCAAGAATCAATTTTGACACTCTTTGCTGATAGTAGAACTAGTTTTAATGATTATTCACAATCATTTAGTCAAAAATTATCCTCCACTCTAGGGTCGCATGAAAAGGATTTGGAAAGACTAGCTAATAATCAGGTCAATGCGCTTAGAAAAGCTGTTGATGATGTCAAAGATAATGCTAGTCAAATAAAATCTACTAACCTTGCTTCTTTCGAAAAGAATTCTGCTGATATGCGAAAGCAACTTGAAACAAACATAAATATTGCAGAAAATATCATGAAAGAATCTATCGAGCATATGCGTTCTGAATATGGTGATAAACTTACAGAAAACATGGAGTCAATTTTTGAAAGCTTTAACAGAATCAAAAGTGAACTCGGACAATTGGTAAACAATGCAGTGCAAAGAATACAAGCGGAGTTATCAGGTGTAACTGATACTATGGATAAGTATCTTGTAGATGAGATAGCTAAAATCCAAGATGTTTTAGCTGAATATGAAACAGGAATGTTAGATGTTAATCAAGTAGCCTTAAGTAATTTCAACACCTCAAAAGAATCAATGTTGAATACTTTCGATACTCTAACTAAAGATCAATATAACAAAAAGAATTCTGAACTAACAGAATTTGAAGGAGGATTCAACAAAGAAGTTGACGGAATCTTGACATCTTTATCAGAACAATCAGATGCTATTAAAGCAGAAATAAAAGAATATGTTTCAAGTGAACAATCAGATGTGAGTGAGCATTTTGATACTATTCTTGCTGATATTGGTTCTAAAATTGAAGGTATTGAAAAAGATGCAAAGAAGCTAGTAATTGATAAAACATCAAGTGTTGAAGCTGACACAGTGAATCTAAGAGAATCAATTAACAGAACCTCCCAACAAATTATTTCTAAGATTGATTCTGCACAGAAAGACGCTAGTGCTTCTATCATGTCCTTGTCTTCAAATGCCAAAAGTGGCATCTCAGAAACTCAAAATAGCACAATTTCAGATCTTGAAACCGAAGCTAAATCTAAAATAAAAGGAGCAGAACAAGCTGAGAAACTGAAGAAAGATATGATTGGAAAAATAGAACGATTAGAGAGGACACTTGAAATCATTAAGAATGAATTGGGATCGTGATAAAATGGAATCGACATTAGCAAATCTTGGGTTATCAAAAGATGAAGTTCAAGTCTATGCAACCATTGTTCAATATGGTTTCAGAACTTTAGGTCAAATACAGACTTATTATAAACAACCTGCTGATAAAATAAACACAGCTCTCAATAGTTTAGTTGGCAAAGGGTATATTAAAGAAATCAAAGCAAAAAATCAGGAAGGTACATCATACTTTATCCCCTTGCCTCCACAAATTAAACTAACAGAAGATGTTTCTATACGTTTGGAAAATGAGCTTAAAGCTCTAAGTGATGATGTTAAGGCTGATTGGAATAAAACAATGAATGACTTTCGAGCTCAGCTATCATCCTTTCATACTAAAATTACTGAGGATACAGATGGTCACTCTACAGAAATTTCTACTACCACAGCTAAATTTTTAGAAACTCTTTCAAGTGTAGTTGCTACAGGAAAAGCAGAAATAGCAGACATGATTGGCAGATTGAAGGCAGAAACTGCATCAATTTCCTCTACAAATAGTGATGCGATTAGTAAAACAGCTCAAAGGGTACAAGATAACGTTCAGACTTCCTTTGAATCAACCATACAAAAAATCGGCGAGCATCACGAATCCTTCAAATTAAAGATAGAAGAGACTCTTGGGACTCTGCAAACTGAACATGATGAAAGAACAAAAGCACAGTTAGATGAATTGATGGGTAAAGTGGAAGTAATCAAAGAGAGTCTTGCAGCTCAAATTGAAGAATTTAATCAAACAACAACAGAACAGAAATCGGCAATCGATACGATGACTGATCAAACAGTTAAGACAATATCTGCTGAATCCTCTATAGTTTCTAAGGATTCGACAAAACAACTCTCAGATACATTGAACCGAATTATAACTGAGTATGAGACTAAATTGGATGAATATCAAGCAAAAGTCAAATAGATTTTAGTTTCTCTAAATGATGAACTGAAAAAACTTGAAGATGCGACCACTAACAGGATTAAGACGACAATTGATAAATCCAAGGAAACAGCTGTAAATGTTCTGAAAGATAATGAAAAAGAGTTTGTGGATTTACTTAATGTTACTAAAGTAGATTCTGTTGAGAAGTTAGCTAAGTTGATTACACAAACTGAAGCTAAAACTGAAGAAATGAAAGAGAACTTAAGTAGTACTTTGTCTTCATATCTAACCGATTTCAAGAAAAATAGTGATCAACTGCTTTCGTTGTTAAATTCTGGAATTGATAGAGGATTTAATCAATTTGAGGAGAATCTTTCATCTTCAATTGATAATGTAAGTAATCAAATTAAAGCCTTTGTAGATGAAATAATGGCTGTATTCAAAGAATCTACTAATGCTTATTTGGATAAATTGAACAAAACAACTGCAAAATATGAGAAGTCCTTAAAGGAAAGAAAAGATGGTTTTCAAACAACTCACACAGAGTTTAAAGAAAATTTTGCTATTCATCTTAATGAGCTTAAAACATCTGTAGTATCAAATATTAAAGATAACGTGAAAGGAAATGATGAGAAGTTAGCGAGCTTACTAACAGAAAATGAAAATAAATTTGTTTCAGATGTTGAAACATTCCTAGATGAGTTCTCAAAGAGAGGAAGAGATGTTAGAGATGAGGTTCCCAATATTGTTCAAATTAATTATCAAGCTAGTTTGGATAGACTAAATGAGCTTAATGATCAATTGAAGAATAACATAACCAAAATGGAATCCATCAATGAATCTTTCCAAGGTTTAGATGAGAAACAACTCCAAAAAGTGTTTGGCAAAGAAGAAGGACCAAGAATGGCTCATTTAATCGGAGGCATGAGAAGAGACTTAGAAATCGTTAAAGAAAGCGTTGAAAACAAGTTAAGTGAGATTATACAGACCTTCTCTACTTCTATGACCTCAGTATCAAGTGAAATATTTGATAAATTAAATTCTAAATTGGAAGAACTTTCCAAGTTTACCTCCAGCACAATTCAATCAACTAATCAATTGTATGAGGGTTCTCGAAATCAAATTAACAAGCAATTTAACGAATCCATGACTGACATGAAAGAAAAAGTCAATGAGACGTATGATACATATGAAGCACAATTCAATGAACTTCAAAGTACAAGTACTAAAGCACTATCTGATGTGATTGGTGCAGAATCCAAAGCTTTTGTGGAAGTTACAAAATCTATCAGTGGTTCATTAGAAGAATTACTTAGCCCCGCTGATGAAACTGAAAACAGTGAAGATCAACCAGCTGTTCATGTTACTATAAGAGAAGGTTTAGAATCGCTACAAACCACTAAGCAGGAAATTTTTGAGTTAATGAAGAAGAATAATTCAGAAGTAACAGCTAATCTACAAGATACTCTGAAAACCAACATTGATGAGCATTCACAACTTGTAACAAAAACAAACTCATCTATGGATACAACGATGAAATCTCTGCAAAACGAATTTGAAGCAGCTAAGAAGGCATTAGATACTGATGTTTCTGTTGCTTTAGATGAAGCCGCTAAGAATTATAGCATACAAACTTCTAAAGTTGAGGGTGAAATAAATGATTTAATTGCTCAAGATGTTCAGCAATTTGCTGAAAGCACTGAGGAAGTAATGGCAGAATTAAGTGTTTCTCCTGATAAATCATCTATGTTGGATGAAGCTATTACACATACTAAGAGTGAATTAAAGCAAGTCAGCAATAATTATCCTGGTTGGGTAAAAGAAGATACAACCGCTTTTGAAACCAAACTCGGGAGCACCATAAAAGAATTTCAAGCTAATGTACAAAGAGACATTGATACGTTATATACTAGAGTTCAAGGTGATTTACAGAAGTCTTATGATAGAATGTCATCTGAATTTGTAAATAACATAGCAGGTATACAAGCTGAGTTTGAAAAAGAAAAGAACGACTATGAACTCAATATAACCCATCAGGTAAATAGTTTAGTGACTAATTCTGACTCCAATTCTTCAGCTTTAGTTACAAACATTCAAGGTACTAAAGATGCTTTAACAGAAGCCATAATAGCTGGCAATAATGCGGTTAAAGGTGATCTTAACAACTTAGAAAATACTTTATCAGACCTATTTGACTCCTATTTGAGTTCATTTGAGGAGAAATTAATTTCAGCAGAAGCAGAAACTAAAGCTGTAGATGCTAAGAAAGAGGAATATACTTCTAAACTCATGGGATTCAAGGAAGAATTTATCAAAGGTACTCAGAGTGAAGTTGAGAATGTGGATACAAAAGTATCTGGAACTTTGAATTCTATACCAGATAAGATTAGTGGAGCTTTAGATGCTACAGGAGAATCTATGAAACTCATACGCACAGTACTGTCTCTAGGCAAAGGTGTTGAACCAAGCCCAATAGAAGATACATGGGTTGTTTATGGCAAAGAACAAGTTAATTCTGCATTAATGGGAATCATTAATCGAGCAAAACGTGGAGTTACTTTAATAACGCCTGATTTAGAATGGGTTGATTTCAGTGTTCTTGAATCCGATCCAACTATAAGCCGAAAAAGATTACACTTCTTCTTTAAAGAAGATCCAAACAATATGCTATCTAAGCTAGATGCTTTGAATGCTAAATTAGGAACTGAGAACCTCCAGATGAAAAACACTACTGCAAATCCAAGAATCTTTATGTGTGTCAGAGATGGTACTGAAGAAGGATTCCTAGGCTATATTTCTCAATCAGGTGATCCAATCGTTCTAATTACCTTCAATGAGACAATGGTAGGACTTATCGATCAGAAAACAGCCGATTATAGGAGATAAATTACAAAAAGGATAGATTAGCTTGTGGAGAATGCAACCTTGCCCAATGCATAGAGAAATTGAAAATACAACCTATTGCGTTCTAGATGATGAATTTGAGATGATTCTTCTTATCTCTTTTTATGATCCAGAAGAGCTAGTAGCTGCAGATTTGGAGCAATTTGCAAATCCAACTTTTTGTTTGAATGCTGTTATTCAAGATGATGATGGAAACATCTTCTGCCCTACAAAACAAAAGACAATAGAAATTAGAGGAAGAACAATTTCGCATAAGGTGTATGAGAACACTAGGGAGGCACTCTTATTTATGGATCCTGATGCGAAAGGTTGTTCTGATTGCTTGTACAAAGCATTTGTTGCATTAATCAAAAGTTTGGAAAAAAGTTAACTGTCCTTTCCTAGAATATATTTTGTTAATCCAATCATTCTATTAGAATAGCCGGTTTCATTATCGTACCATGCAACAACCTTTACTTGATTTTTATTAACCATAGTTAGCGATAAATCAACTGTAGCTGAGTGTATATTGCCGTTATAATCAGAAGAAACTAGAGGTTCTTCAGAAACTCCCAGAATACCCTTTAACTCTCCTTCTGCAGCTTTCTTGAAAAGCTTGTTCACTTCTTCTACGGTAGTTTCTTTTTTTAACGTGTATACAGCATCTATCAAAGAAACATTGGGCGTAGGGACTCTGACTGCCATAGCATTAAGTTTTCCTTCTAGGTGAGGAAGAACTTTACCTACAGCCCTTGCTGCACCTGTTGATGTAGGTATCATAGATAATGCAGCTGAACGGGCTCTGCGTAAATCTTTGTGGGGGAGATCTAGCAAACTTTGATCTGTAGTGTATGAGTGGATAGTTGTCATAAATCCTGATTCTATTCCAAATGCTTGATCTAATACTTTTGTTACTGGTGCATAACAATTTGTTGTGCAACTAGCATTTGAAATAACTTTATGTTCTTTAGGATCATACTTGTCTTCATTAACTCCTAAAACAAAAGGAGGAATAGGTTTGATTTTGCCTTTATCTGGAGCTGAAAGTATAACTAATTTTACACCTCTTTCTAGATGTTTGGATGCCAATTCATAAGTGCGAAATATACCAACACATTCAAAGACTAATTCCACACTCCATTTGTCCCAGGGTATATTAGCTGGGTCTCTTTCTTTAGATATAGGAATTTTCTTATCTTTAACTTTAAGCATATCTTCAGTAGCGCTGACTTCATAAGGGAATCTCCCATGAACACTATCATATTTAAGAAGATGAGCCATGGTTATAGAATCACCAATGTCGTTAATTCCTGCGACTTCGATATCTGGATCGTCGAAAGCGGCTCTGAAAATTCCTCTTCCAATCCTTCCAAAACCGTTAATACCCACACGTATTGTCATGTATTCACAAATATACCACTACTAAATAAAGATACTCGTAAAAGATAAAAAAGGAAGGAATTTATCCTTCTAAACTAATTGAACTATTCTGGTGGAGAAGTTGATACTCCGTGAACAATATTGAAAAACCAAGTAGCAAATATTCCTACTCCTGCAAACAATATTGCTGAAGCGTATGATGCAAATCTTCCAATATCAGCTTGTACCCATTCTCCTAAAACAAGGTAGTAGTACACCACTAACCACATCGAGAATATAAAGAAAACAAATGTTATCAGCATCTGTAGTAGAACATTGATCCAGAAGAAATTCTTCGTCCGTGTTTCAACATATTTTTCTCCAACGATATATTTCAAAACGAACCTTTTGATAGCTTCATGTCCTTTCACAATACCATCTTTTATCTTGATAAAGAACTTCTTTATTGCTTTGAAGATTTTTCCTTTCTTTATAATGTTGATCAGGAGAACTAACAATCCTGTACCTACTACCAAGATGGCAAGTATTACTAATGTACCAATCCATTGATGTTCTGCAAAAAGATTTTGGAAACTTCCAAATATATCATCTCGAATAAAACGACCAATAGGAGCTAAAATATAGATATAAAGCCATATGGCCACAGAAGCAATCCATCTTCCAATTGCTACCCAGAAGTTTTCATCTTGAATTGTTTCTAAAGCTTCGGTAAAGAAATTATAATTTCTGTCCAAATATAGTATTAGAATATATAATAGATATATGATAATAATACAAACAGCTGTCATAAAGAAAAGTGTGGGTATTATTGATAGATAGTTCTTATCTTCTTTAGTAAGTTTATCATTACTCCTTACACGTAGGAATTTGAAGGTTCTAACATACAAAGATCCTGTGTACCAGAATGGAAATAAAACATATTTCAAGAAGAATTTGAGAATCTTCCACAATATCTTCAGAACAAAAAGAATTCCTGCCCATATCGCTCCAAAGAACCCTTTTGCAGTTATTTTTTCTCCTTTATTCTTAGTCTTTTTGTCCTTTTTAAGCTTCTCCTTCTTTTTTGGCTGAGCTTCGACCTCTTTTTTCTCCTCTTCCTCCATCCTCTTAGCTTTTTCATCACTCATATCTGAATTATATTAATATGTTATATTAATTTGTTTTGTAAATGCGAAGGATTTAAAGTGTGTTTTTTCTATTAATTATAGAGAAGAATGAAAAAAGAAAAATCAATCTCATTAATACTTATGCTTTCACTTAGTCTTGCAATGATAATTAGTGCTACTGAAACTTCCGCGAGCTTTCAATTAGCTAGTGAGAGTGTTGATAACTGGTCTAAGAGTACAACTTCTGTTTCAATCTCAAAAGATAACTATCTTCGATTGAATCTGGCTGTTTCGGATGAAACTGAAGAGTATGTGTTCATCTCCTATTTGACCTTCCACTCAATTTTCAATCTTCCACTTGATGTAATTTCCTATCTCAACCATAATAAGAAAGATGATACAGCTGATTTTGGATTGCAAGTGCAAACCTCGCGAGGAAACTTTTCACTTGGATTAAATGGAACTTTTATTGTTAATACTCCCTTTACTGATGCAATATTCGTTGAGGTTGAAGAGGGAGAATATGATACTACTGCTGATTTTTCCAGTTTTCTAGGTGATAACGTTCAAATTCCTTTGAATTTTATTCCTTTAGTCTTCCCAATTGATATCAGTGGAATACCAGGCGTACAAAAATTAGAACTTAGATTTGCACCAATAGCTCAGTTCAACGCTTCTTCGTATCTTGAAACGAGAGTTATGAATGAGAATCTGATTTTCCAGAATTCCGAAGATGTCTATATTAATAGCTTTCCAGTAAATGATGATTTTGACTCCTTTTCAACTGAGATGAGAGATCTCTATCTAGATATAGCTAATGTAGCTCTCTCTATGTCAGCTTTAGCAGTTGAGATTGTTCTGGTTACCGATAGCGGAGATTTCGAAAAAAGTTTCGATATTGATTTATCAAGTGTAAATACCTCGGCTATTTTAACTACGGTTGGAGAGATTTTGCTTCTTTATGTAAGTAGTACTTTCTATTTGGGTGACCTTGCACTTTTCGTTGCTATAGATTCTGCTTCATTCTCTTTTCTAGGTTTATTAGTTGCTATAGTTGCTTTTGCAGGCATAGCTTATTGGAGAAAGCGTAAGAAATAAAGTATCATCTTTTCATCTAAAGTCTTAAAAGCCCGTTTTTTTATTGAGCATGTAAGTTGATGTACTAATGGCTAAAAAGAAAAAAGATTTAGCGAACTACTATCTAGAACTAGATAAGAAGTGGACAGCACATAACTACAAACCCATTCCAGTTGTGGTAGAAAAGGCTAAAGGAATTTGGGTTTGGGATGTAGAAGGAAAGAAATACATGGATTGCCTTAGTGCTTATTCAAGTCAGAATTTTGGTCATAATCATCCAAAGTTAATTAATGCTTTAGTGAAACAGTCAAAGAAAGTCGTATTAACCTCAAGAGCATTTTGTAATAACACAATGGGTGAAGCAGCAAAAAATCTCTGTGAATTAACAAGTTATGAAGTTTTTCTGCCTATGAATACAGGAGCAGAAGCAGTCGAATCAGCTTTAAAAATCGCTCGTAAATGGGGATATGAGAAAAAAGGAGTAGCAGACGATAAAGCAGAGATTATAGTATGTGAAAATAATTTCCATGGACGAACTATTACCATTGTCGGTTTTTCAACAGATCCTGATGCTTTTCAAGGATTTGGGCCTAAAACTCCAGGATTTAAAGTGATACCCTTTGGAAATCTTGAAGCTTTAGAGAAAGCTATTACTAAGAACACCGTAGCCTTTCTTTTTGAACCAATTCAAGGAGAAGCTGGAGTATTAATCCCTCCAAAAGAATATCTAAAGGAAGCTCAAAAGATCTGTGAAAAGAATAATGTTCTCTTTATTGCGGATGAAATCCAAACAGGTTTTTGTAGAACAGGGGCTTTGTTGGCTTGCGATCATGCTGAAGTAAAACCTGATTTAACCCTTGTTGCCAAAGCTGTTGGAGGTGGAGTATTTCCTGTATCTGGAGTATTGTCACGCTGGGACATAATGGATGTTCTCACACCTGGAACTCATGGTTCAACTTGGGGTGGCAATAGTCTAGGTATGGCTGTATTGAATGCTGTTTGTAATCTTATTCGAGAGGAAGACTTCGCAGGAAGATCAAAAGAGTTGGGAGAGTATTTTGTAGAAGGATTGAAACGTGTTCAACTAAAACATCCAAAGAAAATCAAAGAAGTGCGAGGAGTAGGTTTACTAACTGCGATAGAACTTAATGAAAAAGCTCGTCCTTACACAGAAGCAATGATGAATAACAAGCCAATAGGGTTATTAGCAAAAGAAACACATGAGTTTTCAATCAGATTTGCTCCGCCTCTAATTGTAACAAAATCAGAACTTGATTGGGCATTAAGTATAATTGAGAAAGTATTCGACGAAGTGAACTAGTTTTTCACTTCTTTATTTTTATTCATGAAGAAAATCCTTTTCAGAATAATCATAGTTGTTTTTTTTAAGAATTTTATATGCATACTCTATTGAAGTTGTGAAAATCTTCCGTTTAGGGTCATTAAATAGCTTTACTTGATATATGTAAT
>Ga0272441_10007811_pt1 | contig 17238 bp, 17 predicted proteins | sample SSMProp6N_FD_193582 | JGI IMG/M metagenome (GOLD analysis project Ga0272441, IMG submission 193582) | Marine sediment archaeal communities from Little Sippewissett salt marsh, Falmouth, MA, United States - SSM-Prop-6N | ecosystem: Environmental > Aquatic > Marine > Wetlands > Sediment ...
CAACCGTATGTGCAATAGTGTTTAGTGTCAAAATGGCCGCAAGTGACCGGTCCACATTATCTTGTCTCAGTCGTTTCAAAAGCACCGCATGCTTAGGCCTTCTTTCTTTATGCCCTTCGATATATGAAGGTGTAATGCTTAAGAGCACCGATTCCGCCACTGAACAGAGAAATGAAAAGACCAATGCCAGCAGCACATAAATAATTAACAGCAGACCATCAGCGCTCATATCTTCAATACTTTTTTCGTAAGAACCTTCTACGTCAACGGCATGAGCCGAGAAAACCAATACCAGCGACAATACAGGGACGAAAGTCTATCTTGACCATCTTGATGAAAATCTCGCAAGAATTGTATGTTTCCATATTTCGTGACCGAACATAATATAAAAGCACATTGTTAATATATTTTCAGATGTAGCTTTTTGTACCAAATATTATTATTAGGCTGCAGCACCATAATTACACGGAATCAATTGACAGCCGACTGCAGATAAATTGAAAATATTTAATTCCAGCAAATATTACAGATACCATAATTGGCCATCGTTGAGTCAAGCAAATCCTGTAATTCTCAGTCCAATGGCATTTTATAACACTCAACACGGCCAAGATTTGAATTTATCCAAATCCAAACCCGCCGCTAAAGATTCGCAGGAGCTGCGAAAAACTGCCGAAAACCCTTTTTTTTTCCTTGAATTCGCAGGAAACTGCGAAAACCGTGGCCCGAACCATTAACCCCAGGAATCCCTTATTTCAGGCTCCACAACAAACGGCACTTCAGGTAAAATGTCATTAAACGCCTTCTCCATGCAGTTTTTAACCGTCACGGCCACAAAGTCGACGATATCCGTCCTTGCTTCGACAATCACCTCATCATGCAGGATGTGGACGATACGGGCATCCTGGCCATCTAATTGGCGGTCAAGATAAATCAAAGCGAGCTTGAATCCATCGGCTGCTGTCCCCTGGACGGGATAATTGTATAAAGAGTTGACCTTCACATCATTTGAAATCTTTAAGGTCCTTCCCAGTGCCGTTGAAATAACCCCGCCTTCCAGATTCGTTGAAACAATATTATCCCGCCAGGTCTTTATTCCCTCAAAATTCATATCGTAACGAAATATCATCCCCTGGACATCATCGACATCATATCCAAATCCAAGCCATGCCAGACTTTCATATATTGAATAGGATGATTGGCCATTGTTAAGACCCAGGAATATTTCCTTGCCAAGATTTCGACCCAGACGACCATCAGCGCCAGAGCCCATTATGATTTTGGCCGTTTCAAGATAAATATCCTTTCCTGCCTTAAACAGGTCAATTGCCACCCGGTCGTTGGACAGTCCCGCGATAATCCTTGCCTCCTGCTGTGAATAATCCGCCACGATGAATTTATATCCCTTTTTTGCTCGAAAAAGGGACCTCATCGGCCCTGTTTTTTGCACTGTCTGAAGCCGTCGATAAAAGCGCCCTGTCTTGGTGTTCAGCTGGTCGATTGAATCACGAACACGATCATCATGCCCCGTCATGGACATGTAATACTCGACGTCCCTCTTCTCTCGGGCGGTTTTCCAGTATTTAAGCAAGTTGCAGCACAAGGTTTTAATATCGATATTTGAAATGGTCTTAATTGTTTCGTCATTTATTTCTGCCAGCGAAAGGGCATAGGATGTATTGAGGTGCTCCTTGATCTTGAACCGATCATTTAATGAAATGCCCTCCGGAATCATTTTCTCAAGAACAGCGGCCAGACTTTTCAATTTATCAGTGTGCGCATCGTAAAATTCTAAAAGCGCCTCAACGTCAACGACAATGCCCGTTGATTCAATTTGGGAATAATAGGGACATTCTATGTTTTGATGCTTTACTTATTGTTAGAATCGGGCCAAGCTCAGCAAATGCCCAGAAAAGCCAGAATAGACGCTCTCGGAGCGGTGAACCAAATTATCATCCGAGGGATAGAAAGACGGCAGATATTTCGCAGCGACTCCGATAGAGCCGATTTGCTGCAACGTCTCGGACGCAAGCTATCTGAAACCCAAACCGATTGTTTCGTTTAGGCCTTGATGACCAACCATGCCCACTTTTTGTTACGCACCGGTCTGGTGCCGATTGCCGCCTTGATGCGCCGAGTGCTGACGGGATACAGGAACCTGTTTGAAGAGTGATGAACGGATATTAGGGGAAAGCGGTTTCGTTGAACAGGTATTTTGTCGGCGGCCAATGAACAGGTGGATCGGCGCTACCAGCTAAAAGCCCGAGGATTTACCTTCGAGATGTTGGTGGAGAAGGTGGCCCATTGGCTGGGATTCGTAACGGAAGAGGCGCTTCGCGCCGGTAAACCCTAACGTTGCAAAAGTCGGAGGGCTTCAGAGCCGAGGCGGAAAGGGTGAAACTGTAGTGTACTACCGCGAACCCTTGACAACGCACGATCTGGAGCTCTCCGGCTTTCCCGAAGGGTAAACAACTTGGCAAAATCGACCATTTCCTTTGAATCCACTTCAAGTGATATCCAACCAGTGATGGAATTGCCTGGATATTTGATATCATTACGGATTTTTAAACCTTTATTGTCATGTTGTTTATCCAACATAGGGGTAAACAACCGTTGAGGGTCAAAGCACGGAACCTGCTGTGTTATTTTGCCAATAAAGAACTAGGGAATGAGCACCGTTGAATTCGCACGGATTCTGGATATCGGTCAGTCAGCGATAAGCCGTTCGGTCCAGCGGGGTGAGAAGATAGCAGAAACTGAAGATTTTGCTCACCAATTTGAGGAAATCATGTAATCATAGAATGTCCCCAAATATCCAAATATCCAAATATCATGTCATTTTATTCTCCGAAATATGAAAACCATTTGTTGCCTATAATATCGGGCTAAGCAGACTGGCAAGCCGCACCGCAGCTTTAAAAGGAAACCCTCGCCGGGTGTAATCTTCAAGTGCTACCAACCGGCTCTCCGAAAAATCCTGCTTGAGCATGGCTTCGACATCATTGATGAAAGTCTGGTTGAAATTAAGAAGAGTGAGCTCAAAATTCAGACGGAAGGAACGATTATCCAGATTGGCGGTACCCACTGCAGCGCAAGAGGAATCGACCAGAAATACTTTCTGGTGCAAAAATCCCGGTTTATACCGGTATAACTTGATGCCCACGGGAAGCGTGTTGGGATAAAAAGAATAGGAGGCCAGGTAAACAGTTCGGTGGTCAGGCTTATCCGGGAGCAGAATGCGTACATCCACCCCTCGCAATGCCGCTAATTTCAGGGCACCAATGATTTGTTGATCGGGTACAAAATAGGGGCTGGCGATCCAGATTCGTTCTAGGGCGGAATTGATCGCCAGAGTGAACATTAGGCCACAGGTCTCAAGGTCATCGGCAGGGCCGGACGGTATCAGCAAGGTGTTTTCGGCACCACCTTGAGCTTTTTGAAATTGCCAGTCCAGATCCGGTACTTCAGACGTTGCCCAGTACCAGTCCTCCAAAAAGCAATACTGGATTGCCTGTACAACCGGGCCCTCCACTTTAACATGGGTGTCTCGCCACGAACCAAGTTTGGGGTGTCCTGATACGTATTCATCTCCCACATTGTGTCCACCCACGAAGGCGCATAATCCGTCGACAACAACTATTTTCCGGTGGTTCCGGAAGTTGAGCTGAAAGCGGTTTGTCCTCCCCTGGGTTGTTTGAAAAGCCGAAGTGACGATTCCCTCACGTTCCATTTCCCGGATATAGCTTTTAGGGAGCTTATGGCTACCGATTTCGTCATAGAGAAAATAAACACGAACTTTTCCTCGAGCTTTGTGAATCAAACGATTTTTCAACTCTCTGCCCAGAAGGTCATCCTTAATGATGAAAAATTCAATCAAAATGTATTCGTTGGCAGCATCAATGGAATTGAATATGGATTGGAAAGTTTCTTTGCCGTCAATGAGAAGCCGACTTCTGTTAAACCGTGTGATCGGTAGATCCGCCAGCCGGGTTAGAGCTGCCCCGATTTTTGAATTATGTTTTTGAACTATTTGTTTTTCAGTGGCGTTTATTGAGCATTGATCAATGATGTGATGGATTTTTTCTTCTTTGACGTGGCGGAGCAAAACATAACCATGGAATTTACTTCGCCCAAAAACAGCATACAACGGTAACGCCAGCCAGGGGAATGTCACCAGAGATATCCCCCATGCAATTGCACCCTGAGATGTTTTAGTATTCATCACGGCATGAAACGCTGCGAGAATCCCAAATATCTCAACAATTAGAAACACAACGGCAATAATCGTTAGGATTGTTTCCATGTTCAGCATAGGTCGTTCTTGTTTAACTCATCACATTAATGGGTTTTCAGGATTGGTTGGCTGGCATACAGTTCGCCTATCTGTCTTGCCTCCAATCGGAGCTACATAAAACATTGGTCCTTAATAATGAATGTGGTGTCGTATAATGCGTAAAATTATAAGGATCTTTTACCTGGGCTCACTTGGATTATCATCTTAAATGTGGGGAATAGTGTGGGGAGCAAAAAATTTAATGCATAAAAAAGGGGTCACAATTTCTTGTGAATTTTTTTTATTATTTTGGCGGGAGCGACGAGACTCGAACTCGCGACCTTCCCGCATGATATGCGGGACGTTCTATCCAGAATTGAGTCCGCTGATTAAATCCGCGATATAGCTTTTACGCTTATGGCGCTTGATGGCATATTCCCTTTTCATAGCACTGGACCGATCAGAATAATTTTCAGAATAAACCAATCGCCAGGGGCCCCTTGCTTTGGTGTATTTTACCCGTCCTTCATTATGACGCCTGATTCGATCCTCTAAATTATTGGTCGTTCCAACGTAGAAGGACCCATCTCTCTGGCTTTCGAGAATATAAAGGAAGAATACCATACACCAATAAGAAAGCCTGTCACGCTTTTCACCCAACGTAACAGGCTTTAAACTTTCAAATGGCGGGAGCGACGAGACTCGAACTCGCGACCTCCGGCGTGACAGGCCGGCGTTCTAACCAAACTGAACTACGCCCCCCGCATTATTGTATCCGCATCAGATCAATGGCGGACACGTCTATCTCCTGAATCGCGACCTTCCCGCAGGGCACGCGGGACGTTCTAACCAAACTGAACTACGCCCCCCGCATTATTGTATCCGCATCAGATCAATGGCGGACACGTCTATCTCCTGAATCGCGACCTATGCGCCTATCCACTCAACTGTGGAGTGAGTGGTAGGCGGAACAGGGCTTGAACCTGTGACCTTCGGCTTGTAAGGCCGACGCTCTCCCAGCTGAGCTATCCGCCCAAGTTCTGTCTACATGTTCGATCGCAATAAATGGCAAAAATTAAGAGCTGAAAGGGCTTAAACCTGTTATCTTCCCGCTCGATAGGCGGGACGCTCTCCCAGCTGAGCTATCCGCCCAAGTTCTGTCTATGTGTTCGATCGCAATAAATGGCAAAAATTAAGAGCTGAAAGGGCTTAAACCTGTTATCTTCCCGCTCGATAGGCGGGACGCTCTCCCAGCTGAGCTATCCGCCCACACGTATGGCTCAGTCTGCGGGTTTTCTCGGAAAGAACCGTATAGCTAACAGCAACAAGCGGCTGTGTCAAGCCAAAAGTCGGCTTGGTAACGCCGCTTGTTTGTAATAATGGCCCGGGCTCTTGCCAGCCCTTAAATCAGATTGGCCGGCTGGTTGTCGATCCCGCTGTCGGCCGCGATCTCGAAGCTTATATCGTTATTGGTAAACAGAGCGCCACCGTCCTGGACGATGATGGCATGCATCAGCACCTCATCCATGTGATCCGCCGTGACGATTTCGATCTGTTTTTTGATCGGTTTGGGGATCTCCCGGATGTCTTTCTCGTTTTCCTTCGGGATGATCACCTTCGTGATCCCGCCGCGATGGGCTGCCAGGATCTTTTCCTTCAAACCGCCGATCGGCAGCACGCGGCCACGCAGGGTGATTTCGCCGGTCATGGCCAGGTCCCGGTGAACGGGGCGCTTGGTCAAAGCGGACACGATGGAGGTGCACATGGTGATACCGGCCGAGGGACCATCCTTAGGAATCGCCCCTTCCGGGATATGGATGTGGATGTCGAACTTGCGATGAAACTTCTCGTCGATCTGAAGATATGCCGCGCGTGAGCGCACATAGCTGACCGCGGCCTGCGCAGATTCTTGCATCACATCGCCGAGTTTTCCGGTAACAATCAACTGGCCCTTGCCCGGCATGATGGCCGTTTCCACATTCAGCAACTCTCCTCCAACCTGGGTCCAGGCCAATCCGGTCACCAGACCGATCTGGTCTTTTTCTTCGATCTGACCCTCCCGGAAACGGGCCGGCCCCAGATACTTGGCCACCGATTTGCTGGAAACCGTGTATACGTTCTTTTCCTTGTCCCTGCTCTTGTTCTTGAGCACCTCCTTGGCTATTTTACGGCAAATGGAGGCTATTTCCCTTTCCAGGTTTCGAACGCCGGCCTCACGCGTGTATTTTCGGATAACAGTATAAATGGCGTTTGGCGAAAAATTGATGTCTTTGCCTTCGAGGCCGTTGATTTTGACCTGTTTGGGAACCAGAAACCCCTCACCGATATGATATTTTTCATATTCCGTGTAGCCGGGCAGGCGGATGATCTCCATGCGGTCCTGCAGCGGCAGAGGGATGTCGGGCAGCGTGTTGGCGGTCGTGATAAACAAAATATCCGACAGATCGTAGTCGACATCCAGGTAGTGATCGTTGAAAGCGTAGTTCTGCTCGGGATCGAGTACCTCAAGCAACGCCGCCGACGGGTCGCCCCTGAAGTCCATGCTCATTTTGTCGACTTCGTCCAGACAGAATACCGGGTTGTTGACGCCAATCTTTTTGAGGGACTGGATGATCTTGCCCGGCAGGGCGCCGATATACGTGCGCCGGTGGCCGCGTATCTCGGCCTCGTCACGAACACCGCCCAAAGACATGCGCACGAACTTCCGGCCCGTGGCTCGGGATACCGATTTGGCCAGAGAGGTCTTGCCGACGCCTGGCGGCCCCACGAAGCACAAAATCGGCCCCCTGATCTTTTGCACCAGGGCTTGGACCGCGAGATATTCCAGAATCCGCTCCTTCGGTTTTTCCAGACCGTAATGATCTTCGTCGAGGATTTTTTCCGCATTGTCGATGTCGGTGTTGACGTCGGTTTTTTCGTACCAGGGCAGGCTGACCAACCAGTCGATGTAGTTGCGAACTACGGTGGCCTCGGCCGACATGGGCGTCATCAGCTTCAGCTTCTTGAGCTCACTTTTGACCTTCTCGGTCGCCTCCTTTGACATCTTCTTCTTCGCTATTTTCTCTTCGACCTCGTTCAGATCGTCGAGCGTGTCCTCGTCGGAGCCCATCTCCTTCTTGATGGCCCGCATCTGCTCGTTCAGGTAATAGTTCTTCTGAGTCTTCTCCATCTGCTCCTTGACCCGACTCTTGATGCGCTGATCCATCTTGTAAATGTCGATCTCCATCTGGATCAGACTCAGCAGGAGCGCGAGCCGGTCGGAGGGGTCAATCGCCTCGAGCAGGCGCTGCTTGTCATCGATTTTGAAAGAGAAGTGTGCGGCCAGCGTGTCGGCTAATTTCGACGGCTCCTCAAGGGCGGCGACACTCGCAACCAACTCTTTGGAAAGACTCTTGTTGAGAGCGGCGTATTGCTCGAAGCTCTTCTGAACCGAGCGGCACAGCGCAGTGCCTTCAGCAGCCGTCAACCGCGGCTCGAAGACCTTCTCCATTTCGACCTGGAAATACTCCTTCTCCGCCAAGAAGCGAACGATGCGCCCCCGGTTGTCGCCTTCCACAAGGGCCTTGACCGTTCCGTCCGGTAGTCGCAGCAGTTGCAGAACTTTGCCAACGGTCCCCAGGCGGCTGATGTCGGCCTCGGTCGGATTGTCTATCCCGGCCTTCTTCTGGGTAGCAAGAAATACTCTTTTGTCCCGGTTCATCGCCTCAGAAAGCGCGCTGACGGATTTGGGCCGCCCCACGAAAAGCGGTGCGACCATGTGGGGAAAGACGACGATGTCTCGCAGTGGCAGCATCGGCAGAATTATCCGGCTGGGTTGGGCATCATCATCTTTGAATATTTTCGGTAAACTAACCATAGTAGTAACTTGTTCTCTCTGGTTTGCGATTCGTCGCGAATCGAATGGTTGTGTTACGGCGGTTTAATTCAGCCCGGTTCGCAGCAGCGAGCATGTTCCCGACCCGAAACCGCGGGTCAGGCGGATAGGCGAATTTTGTATTCTCAGGCTTGCTTCTTGGTCTGCTCGTAAAGCAGGATCGGGTCCTCTTTCTTGATGACCACGTCTTCGCTGATGACGCACTCTTTCACGTTTTCGGTGGATGGAATCTCGTACATGATATCGAGCATGCAGCTTTCCAAAATCGCGCGCAGCCCCCTGGCACCGGACTTACGCTTGATCGCCTCGATTGCGATCGCTTTCAAAGCACTGTCGGTCAGCCGCAGGTTGACGCCTTCGAGTTCGAAAAGTTTCTGGAACTGACGCAGCAGGGCATTCTTGGGTTCCTTGAGGATCCGAATCAATGCCACCTCGTTGAGCTCAGCCAACGTGGCGATCACCGGAAGGCGGCCCAGAAACTCGGGAATCATGCCGTATTTGATCAAGTCCTCCGGCTGAACGTCTTTTAGTATCTCTCCGATGCTGCGCTCGTCGTCTTTTTTGATCTTGGCACCGAAGCCCATCATCTTGGATCCCATGCGCCTCTGGATTATTTTTTCCAGGCCGTTAAAGGTCCCGCCACAGATAAACAAAATGTTGGAGGTGTCGACCTTTACGAAATCCTGCTGGGGATGCTTGCGCCCGCCTTTGGGCGGCACGCTGGCGGTTGTGCCCTCGATGATTTTCAATAGGGCCTGTTGGACGCCTTCTCCGGATACATCCCGCGTGATCGATGGGTTGTCGGACTTGCTGGCAATCTTGTCGATTTCATCGATATAAACAATGCCACGCTTGGCTTTTTCAACATCGTAGTCCGCATTCTGCAGCAGCGACAGAATAATGTTCTCGACGTCCTCGCCCACGTAACCGGCCTCAGTCAAACTGGTGGCGTCGGCGATGGTAAAGGGAACATTCAGGAATCGTGCAAGCGTCTGGGCAAGCAGCGTTTTGCCGCAACCGGTTGGACCGATCAGCAGGATGTTGCTCTTCTGAATCTCGACATCACCCGTGCTGACGGTCGTTTCGAGCCGCTTGTAGTGATTGTAAACCGCAACCGCCAGCACCTTCTTGGCCCGCTCCTGTTCGATCACGTATTCATCCAGCCGGGTCTTGATTTCTTTGGGGGCGAGCAGGCTGTTGACCTCCGAGGTCTCTTTTTCAGACTCTTCCTCGATAATCTCGCTGCATAGCTGGATGCACTCGTCACAGATGTAAACGGCCGGACCGGCAATCAGCTTGGTCACTTCTTTCTGGTTTTTACCGCAGAACGAGCAAAAGAGGTTGTCATTTTCGTCTTCTTTTTTTCCCATTTTAGGCCTCCATCTTGTCGATGCGATCCAGGTCGTCCCGGTTGGTGATGACGTGGTCGATAATTCCGTAATCCTGCGCCTCCTGTCCGGACATGAAGAAGTCGCGATCCGTATCCTTGCGAATCTGATCAACATCTTTCCCCGTGTGGTTGACCAGAATCTGGTTGAGGGTCTCCTTCATACGCAGGATTTCCCTGGCCTGGATCTCGATATCCGAAGCCTGGCCCTGAAATCCGCCCATGGGCTGATGAATCAGGATGCGTGAATTGGGAAGCGAGTACCGTTTCCCACGCGCTCCGCAGGCCAGCAGAAGCGCTCCCATGCTGGCCGCCTGTCCGATGCAGACGGTCGTGACGTCGGGCTTGATATACTGCATGGTGTCGTAAACGGCCAGACCGGCGGTAACAAGGCCGCCGGGTGAATTGATATAGAAATTGATGTCTTTGTCCGGATCTTCCGATTCGAGAAAAAGCAACTGGGCGATGAGAAGATTGGCGATCTCATCGTTGATGGCAGTACCCAGAAAAATGATCCTGTCTTTGAGCAATCGTGAGTATATGTCGTAGGCGCGCTCGCCTCGGCTGCTCTGCTCGATGACCATGGGTATGATCGGCACAGTTTAACTCCTTTTTCGTCATTTTGGTTTTCCAGCCGTCCGGCCACTTCGTATTAGCCGGGCGGATGGAAAACAGATATTTATCATTGGCCCCGTTCGACCTCCTGGTCAAAAACAAACCAGCATCCAGTCGTCGCTAACTGGCCGGTTCAGTTTGGTCCGAGGTCTGTTCGGACAGCTCGACTTCCTTGATTTCGCTACTATCTATAATAAGTTCAATGGCTTTTTTTTCAAGTAAGGTCTGCTTGAAATAGTCAAGCTTATCCGTATTTTGATTGTAGAAACTCTTTACCTGCTCTAAAGGCTGCTGGAAGGCATCGGCCATTTCCTGAAGTCCGGCTTCAACCTCCTCGTCGGCGAGCGTCAGGTTTTCCTGGTCGATGATTTTTTCCAAAATCAGGTGCCGCTTCACCTGCTTGACCGCCGTGTCCCGGTAGTTTTCGGCGATCGCTTCCCGGGAGAGCCCCATCTCCTCAAGGCTTTTGTTGCGATAGGCAAACGATCGCTCGGCATCGTCGACGATCGCTTCGAGCTCGTAATCGATCATGACGTTCGGCACGTCAAACTCGGTTTTGTCGATCAGTTCGCCAAAGACCTGCTCGTTAATTTCCTGCTCGACCCGCTTGGCATAGCCCTCTTCCAGGTTTCGGCGGACCTGCGCTTTTAGTTCATCTAGGGTATTGTAATTGCCGGCTTTTTTGGCCAAATCATCATCGATTTCAGGGATATCCTCCTCCCGGATCTGGTTGAGGGTAACCTGAAAGTCGATGGTAGTCCCCGCCAGCTTTGCATTTGAATAATCCTCGGGAAAAGTGACCTTTATCTCCCGGGTTTCGTCGGTCTGCATGCCGATCAGGCCTTCATCGAAAGACGTCGCAATGCGGCCGTCACCGATTTTGAGGGTAAAGTTTTCGGTCCGTTGGGTTTCGGCAAAGGGTTTGCCGTTTTTGAGCCCTTCGTAGGTGACCATGACATGATCCCCATCCCGTGAGGGGCGTTCCTCGGCAATCGGTTTGTGTTGCGTCAGATTCTTCTGAAGGGCTTTAAGCTGCAGCTCGATTTCGGCGTCGTCGACCTTGTAACGGTTTTTTTTGAGCTTTAATCCTTTGAAATCAATGTCGTTAATATCGGGCTTGACCTCGACCGTGGCATCGTATTTGTAATCTTGGTTCGCCTTGAGATCCGGCGGCTCGAGCTCTGGATTGCCGATGACCTTTAATTCGGTCTTCTTAAGGGCGTCGATGAACGATTCCTTTATCAATTTGGATGACACATCGGCATGGACATCCTTTTTGAACATGCGTTCCAAAACAGATCGGGGGGCCTTACCAGGGCGAAAGCCTTTGATTTTGGCCGTTTTCTTGAGCTGGCTGTAGGCGGAATCCAGCTCACGAACAACTTCTTCTTGCGGGATTTCGATATGCAGCGTTTTCTTAACACCGCTCACATCTTCAACTGTAAAGTGCATAGCCTTCCTTTCCATGTATCAACATCAGCCCAGCTGGCTGCCGATCAATACGTTCCACCCCACCTGAGTCTGATTGAAGAATCGAAAATAATTTGCGGGAACGCAGGCAATAGCATTTTCCCCCGTCGGTCACATGCCGAGGGCCACACCGGCAGTATTCAGCCAGCGATTCAGCTCAATGCTGTTCGTAATGGCCGCTCGCGCTACCTGCGGTACAAGCAAGGTGGGGCGTAACCAAGCAAAACGAGAAAACGTCGAAACAACGTCGCTCCAGCGGTGTGGTGCGAGAGGGGAGACTTGAACTCCCATTCTGTCGCCAGAGCTGGATCCTAAGTCCAGTGCGTCTACCAGTTCCGCCACTCTCGCTCGTATCTGATTGTAACAATACCTTTTCGCGATCTCGGCGTCAATCGGCGGGAGCCCCTGATTAAGCGAAATACTAAAAGAACCTTGATCGGAAACCGAAAAAGGTCTTCCGATACTTAGAGGGTGGAGACTCGCTAACCCCGCGCACCATTTTCCGCGACGGTTTAATCAGGTATTCGCAGGTTGTTAGCCGGCGAACAATCTCATATGAGGCAAAACGTTATCAACCGCTGAATCTTGTAGCTTGACATTGGCGCTAAATAAAGTAAATCACAGCTAAAAACTAGCGGGAAACATAATATTTATCAATATAGGTGTCAAGAAAAATTGGAAAAGCGATAGTTATGTCAATGTTTTGCAGGGTTATCCCCGTTTTCCGACCTCTGGGTCTCACAATTGCCATTTTACTGTGTCTATCACAGGCCTCAACGGCCGCCGCCGCAAAAACGATCTACTGGGGGCGCGCGAAAAGAACGGTCGTGCTGGATCCCGGGCACGGCGGAGCCGATTCCGGCGCCCGCAGCCCGGACGGCACCTTGGAAAAACAGGTCGCACTCGATCTGAGCCGACTGATCGCTGCCGAGTTTGACGGTCCCTACCGTGTGCAACTGACCCGCACCGATGATTACCGACTAGAGATCGAACGCCGCACCGATATTGCCAACACTTTCAAGGCGGATGTATTTATCAGTATTCACGCCGGCGGCAGCTTCAGCCCGATCCCAGGTGGCAGCGCTATCTATTGCTACAAAGAGACCGCCTCAGAGCACCTGCCCTATCCGGATCGAAGCCCGGACACCCTCGGCAACTGGGACAGGATTCAGCTCAAACATGTTCGCACCAGCCACCTGCTGGCTCGACATCTGAAAGACCGGCTCGATCCTCTGATAAATACTGAAGTTTTGGATGCCCCCGTGCTGGTGCTGCAAGGGGCAGACATGCCGGCGGTTCTGATCGAAGTCGGTTATTTGAGCAATCCGGAAGAGGCAAAGGCCTTGAGGGATTCCAAGCACTTGGAAGAGGTCGCCCGAGCCGTTTCCAGCGGTATCAAGGCGTTTTTCGAGGATCTGCGCAAGGAGAAATAACACGGGCCGATTCGGTCCTGATCCATGCGACAAGCTATCGCCGGCCTGTGTGAAACCTTGCACCTTTTGTGGAAGAATGTTATGAAATCCGTCCATTGGTCTTCACAACGGGGCGTGGCGCAGTCTGGTAGCGCACCTGCTTTGGGAGCAGGGAGTCGGAGGTTCAAATCCTCTCGCCCCGACCAATTTTTATTTGTGTTATTAGTGGTTTGTGAGTTCTAACAACCCACTTTTTTATTACATTTTGGTCATTTTCAACCAAAATGTTCCCTATATGTTCCCCACTCACATTAGTTTTTTGATTCATAGTGCTTAGCTAACAGATTTTGTTTGTATTCCCTATAGCTGTCTGTAAGATGGGAATACCGATCTGTCATTGAAATGTCCTTATGGCCAATCATTTCCTTGACCTCTTTCAGGCTTGATCCCGATAATATCAGATTAGAGCAGAACGTGTGTCTAAGGTCGTGGAAATGAAAATCCTCAATTCCTGAAATCTCAAGTGCCCTCCACCATGCTTTATTGAAATTCCTAATGGGTGTTCCATCAAGATGGCAAAAAACTAAACCTGATTTGATGGTGCTGATCTTTTTACGATGCCGCATCAATTTTAAGTGATCATTCCATGCCAAGAGTGCCACTTTTGTCCGGGGCATTAGAGAGTCAGTCCGTTCCTTTTTATTTTTTGTTCGATAAAACTTAATCAATCCATTTCCTTTAAAATCAAAATCAATATCAGACCACATCAGACTAAGGATTTCCTGTTTTGAAGCTCCATGTTCAGCACCTAAATAAATCATGGCAGGGAGATAGTGTTTAGCCCTAATCTGTTTGGCAGATTCTATTAATCGGTCAATTTCATGGGGTAAAAGGAAACGATTCCTTTCATGTTCTTTCTCACTTAGCATTGAAATGTTTTCTGTAGGATCAATCACCACGGCATTCAGCTTTATTCCCTTTTGGAATACCATTTTGATGATACGAAGATACTTGTTTGCAGAGACACTTGAGTATTTCTTGCCTATGTCGCTACGATAATCCTCAATATCTTGGGTTGAAATACCACAAAGCATCCCCTTCCCAAATTTACGATTAAGTACATTTAGCCATATCGTATACTCTTGTATTGTTTTGGGAGAAAGTTCGTTATTAAGAAAACGATCAGACCATTCTTTCTCAAGGACAGCAGACACTTCAGAAAAGGTCATTGTGGTAATTTTTCTTATCCTTTCCCTTGGGCTTTTCCCTAAATCAAGCATTGCCCTCAAATCATTAGCTTCCTGTTGTGCAATACGGTGCTTATTGAATGTTTTGTAATATTTCTTTTGCCCTGTCAGAGGGTCTTTATAGGTAACGACATAACTATTTCCTTTGATATTTTTACGTTTTTGGATTGTAACTGTAGCCATATCTATTGCACCTCCCCAAAAACGTATTCTCTATCCACCTGATTTTCAAAGAACTCAACAACATCTTTACTCTTGAAAAGCCTTCTTGAACCTATTTTATAGCTCTTGAGTTCTCCTGATTTTGCATACCGTGTAACCGTTGTACGGTGAACTCTTAACCATTGAGCTACTTCATCAACTGTAAAAAGTTCGCATAATCCTTTCTGTTTTGTTGTTTTCAAATCATTTGGACTGTCTGCATCAACAGTCTTTCCTTTGTCACTTTGTTTCATTTTACATTTTTCCTCCTTACATGATTTTCCCCTTTCTTTGTTAAGGGTTGATATTCAGGCAATCTTAATTACTTCTTTTTAAATTTTAAGATCACCCATATTGACCATTTACTGAACACTATATCACGACACTTAAATCTAGTAAACTAACTATTTTAATTTTTTTTGTTATCCTTATTTTACTATTAATTTTAATATGTAAGAGTAGTTAAATAGTTTTTTATAGTAATTCGTTGTAATACTCTGTCTTGATAAAATTGAACAAAATGTTAAAAAAATATAAATAGAATAAGAAGGACTAAAATATATATAAGGAGGAATAAGAATAGATGTACAAAATGGATAAGGTTTACAGCTTTCATGTCTCAATAGAAGAACGTAATGCTATTAATGAATTGAGAAAAAACGGTATCAACGTCAGTAGTTTTTTAAGAAGGGAACTACGGAGATTTGCAGAGGGATTGATATTGCGGAACAACAATCATCTTACAGGAGGGATATATAAATGAATAGTGAAAGAGACTACAGACTATTTTTGAAAAACCATATTTTAATAGTCTTATTAGAATGAAGTAACAAGCAAGAACAGTTGTAGCCGAAAAAATTTTATAAATTATGCTCCCTTGGTTTACCACTTTGGGAAAGCATGATATAAAGTTGATTGAAGTATTATTAGTACACACAAAATATGAAAGGATTGTTTATTGGCTGATTGAGATGGTTTTACCGGAGGTTAGCTTAATCCTGTTTAATAAGAGCTTAAAAGAACTGTACCCAAATTCTGAAGAAGTCAAAATAAACGATAAAACAGAATTATAATAGAATGTTACACAATATAAACAACAAAGGAGAAAGGAGAAATGAATGGAAAAACAATAAAGGCTTATAAGAAATACTTTTACAACGAAATGAGCAAATATGAATACAGATACACTACAGCGTTTCCTTTGATAGGGATGAAAGAGAATTTTTTTGGTAAATATGTTCCTAGCTCTCTAAACCCAAAAGAATCAAAAGATTATTTACATAAGAATTTTTTAAGCGTTATAAAGCATCATCTTCCTGTTGTTACTAAACACAACAACCTAAAGTTTGGGATACCATTTTATGCCTATTACGTAATATCAAAAGAGGAATACCAAATGCATTATCATGCTCATATTATAATGAATATACGAAGGCATTATGAAAATGATCTAAGAAATTTTGTTAAATCTTTAACAGGAAATAAACTTGAAATACTTGAAACAAAGAAAGATGAAAGAATAATGATAAAATATATGCTTAGGAAAGGAAACTTAGTGATTGACTCTGATAGTGAATACCTGATTCCTACAGGATATAATCTTGGAGTGAATAAAAAGCATTTTGCATTTTAGAAGTGGTGAGGTTTATCTTGTATATATAAAAAACGAATCAGAATCAAAGGAACATAAATACAATTTCACTTTTTTTCTGTTAATCCCTATATGAATAGGTAGTTCCGATAATTTTTTTTACTCTTATTCCGTGAATTTCACCGACATTAGATAGTTGGTAATTTATCCAATTCCAATTAAACCACACTTCTTTAATTTCATTGTTTGGAAAATAATATAAATCATCATCCCATTGATAGAAACAATTTTCAGATATAGGTTTTATTTGAATACCGAAATCTTTCTCACTTGGTTTTGTAAGTATCCATTTAGAAGGATTTTTTCCCTCTGAAATATTATGTAGTGCTTTAGTGAACAACTTTAATTCATTGGATGGAAACAATAAAAACCGTTTTTTACGGATATCAATGAAATACTCATAATAACCCAAAGACTCTTTTGGTCTTGTTATAATGACAACACGCTTTATATGCTTTTTCATGTAATTGCGATTTTTAAAAGATAGACAGTTAGTTAAATGGAAAATAATGTTACAACATTGTATTCAGTATCATTTTACAAATTAAATCCTTGATCATAAAATAATTTTTATATCCACCTATATCATCCATATCAAAAGGTTTACCGTCCTTATCAGTCAAATCAATATCTAAAATTACGTTTGCAAACGAAATCTTTATATTTTGTAAATACTCCCCTCTTACTTCCCATTTTGGATGCATCATATTATGAGCATAAGCACATCTTATCATATATACCAGAGTTCTAAGTGCTCCTTCAGGGCTTTTATTTTTAGGATTACATTTAATGCCAGCGGAACTGCATGATGAATCTAATACGATAGACGTAAAGCCAACTGTAATATTAAAATTGTTAGTAGCTCCAATGATAAGGTCATCATAGGTATTAAAAGAACTATGGTTAAATGACAAGTTTTCTTGGCCAATAATCACATCAGTATCGAATCCATTTTTATCTATCTTACCTAATTCAGTATAGGTAGTGTCCATCCGGCGACATAACTTACCGGTATAAATAAAAAAAGCGCATTTTGTGGTGGCTTTTTCTCACTGCGTGTAGTATAGAGTATTTTGACAAGTACCTATATTTACAACAAAAGCGAGAA
>Ga0272441_10007812_pt1 | contig 17237 bp, 27 predicted proteins | sample SSMProp6N_FD_193582 | JGI IMG/M metagenome (GOLD analysis project Ga0272441, IMG submission 193582) | Marine sediment archaeal communities from Little Sippewissett salt marsh, Falmouth, MA, United States - SSM-Prop-6N | ecosystem: Environmental > Aquatic > Marine > Wetlands > Sediment ...
CGGTCCTCGGCGCGGCGACCGACGGCACGGTCGCCGTCGAGGTCCACAGCAACCAGGACTTCGTCGTCGTCGACGAGCCGCCCTTCCTCGCCATCGTGATGCCCGCCCTCGCCTTCGACGCCGGCCACAAGAAGTGGAGCGTCGCGTCCGTCGAGGGCGGCGTCGAGGTGGTCAGGGGTCAGCGCAGGGTGTTCAAGGCGAGGCCGGAGAGAAGGCGGCCCTCGCCGTAGCGGGCCGGTCGGATCTAGTCCCCGTCGACGTCGCCCGGGTCGCCCTCCCCCCAGTCCTCGTCCTCCGGCCCGAGGTGGTCCAGGCCGCGCGACGCGGCGAACCTCCCGAGCAGCAGGTCGCACTCGCGCTCCGCGTCCTCCGCGGCGTCGCGCGCCGTCTCCCCGACGCCGACCACCCGCTCGACGCGGTACTCGACGCGGAGCGAGCGGTAGTTGCCGAGGTTGTAGACGCGGCCCATCGTGCACTCGACCCGCGTGACCTTGCCGCCGTCCCTCTTCCGTCCTGCCATCGCGCACCTCCTTGTGTCGTCAGCGGGACGGTTCGCGAAGCGCGCGGTCAGGGCACGGGGTCGCGAGGCGAGAACAGCGTGCGCCGCGTCAGGCCGGGGCAGGTCCACCACCGCAGGAGGAACAGCGGCCACCTCGACGAGAGGCGGTAGCGCGGCACGACGCGACGGACGACGCGGCCGTCGGGGTCGCGCAGGACGGCGAAGCACGGGAAGTGCGAGCAGTCGGGACACGAGGCCCAGCGCATGGGGCCTCCCCTCTCCCCCCGCGTGTCGCGTCCCGCCGTCGACGCGGGGCTTGTGCTCGCCGTCGAGTATGGGCCTCGGGGGTCGCGAGGTCAAGCGCGCCGGCGTCGGCGTCCTTCCGTCCTTCGGCCATCGGCGTTCGCCGTCGCGCGTCCTCGGCGTTCGCACTCCAGCCCCTTCGGCGTTCGCCGTTCGCCGTCGCGGGGTCCCGGCGTTCGCCGCGGCCAGGAGGTTTCCCAGATTCGACGCGCAAGGTGCGGCGGCGGGCCTTCCCGCCCCCGGGGTTTTCGCCGTTCGACGCGCAAGGTGTATGGGCGGGGCAGGCAGGTTTCGGCCCGGCCCCTCGGGATCGGGGCGAGGGGGGCAGGCCGGAGGGTCGCCTGCAAGGACGCCGCGGGGTGGGCGGGGCGCGTGCCGTCGTGGCCGCGGGGCTTCGACGGGCTGGCGGCGATCTTCGACGGGGCGAAAAACGCAGCAATTCCCGCTCCGGCCTCTCCGCCTTCGTCGAGTCCCCGCCGGCGCGGCCTGCTCGGGGCCTGCTCGCCATCCTTCGGCGTCCTTCGCCCTGGCGCCCTGGCCGGGGGGTGCTCCCACAGTGCTCCCCTCGAGGTTGCCGGGGCCGGGTCATAAGTTGCGCGTTATCCTTGCGTAATTCGCCGGCCCTGGCTGCGAATTCGCCGCGCCCTGGCCGCGTGGTGCCGCGGGGCCGGGGCGAGAGCTGCTAGCGGCGCGGTATGCTTGCGCAATTCGCCGTTCGACGGCCTGCCCTGGCGGTGCTCGCCCTGACGGTGCTCGCCCTGGCCCGCCCTGGCGTTCGACGGGCTGGCGGCGAATTTCCCAAGGATGGCGCGCCGCTAATAGCTCGCCCCGGCCCTGGCGTTGCTCGCCCTGGCCCGCCCTGGCCCTGGCCGCGCCCTGGCCGGGGCCTGCGCCCTGGCCGCGCGTTCGCCCTGGCCGGGGCCTGCGCCCTGGCCGCGCGTTCGCCCTGGCGGCGAATTTCCCCAGTCATTCCCGCTCCGGCATCTCGCCGCGTCGACGCCGCCAGCTCGCCGCGGTCCTCCTCGAGGGCCGGGGCCTGCGCCGGCGCGCCCCCCGGGGTCGCCACAGTCGGCACAGTCGACTGCGTCCACCACGTCGACTGCGTCCTCCCCCTCGCGCCGGGGCCGACCTCGAGGGCCGGGGCCGACCTCGAGGGCCGGGGCCTGCTCGCGGGGGGCGCGATCTGCTCGGGATCGCCCCGCGGGCCTGCGCCCCGCTGGACGACGACCGCCCCGCCGACGGGCGCGAGGCCGCGTTCGCCGCCCTTCGTCGCTCCTGGGCGGTCCTGGGAGTCCTGGCCGCGGCAATCGCGGCCCGTCGACGCCCCGCTTCGACGCGGTCGCGGGGCCTGTCGGGGCCGCGGGCCTGCGCGTCGACGCCGTCGGGGCCTGCGCGCCCCGCTCGGGGCCTGTCCTTCGTCGTCCTTCCCGTCCTACCTCCACCCTACCACCATGCTCTCACGTTGGCAGCGCCGGGCCGGAGGGAGTGCGGGGTAGGCCCGGCAGGCTTGGCCGGCCCGACGGGGCCGCTCGCTCCTCGCGTCGAACCGCACGGCACGAGACAACCGCGCGGGGCGGGCCTGCCGCGCGCCTCTCCCCCTCTCGGGGACGTTCCCTCTCCTGTCGGGGTCTAGCCTTCGGCCTTGCTCGCTGTAGGGCTGTCTTGGGGGGCGGGCCTTCGCGGTGTTCTTCCGCGCCGTCTTCGCGTCCTTCTCGCGTCTACTCGTCGCGGGGCCTTCCCGCGTTGGCGTCGATGTCCGCGGGGTGGTAGGGCTCGACGAAGCAGTCGGCGGTCGGGCCGTCGAGCGCGCAGTCTCCGAGCATCTTGCATCCGTCGCACTCGGGCGGCTCGTCGTCGCGGTCGTCGCCCTCGACGCGGTCGTCGAGGCGGCGCGTCGTCGGCGCTCCCCTCCTCGCGTAACGGTCCGGCGCGTCGTCGCCTCCCCACCCGTTGACGCAGTGGTCGCACGAGTCGCTCTCGCCCCTCTTCGCCCCGTCGCTCTCGCAGCCGTCGCAGGGATGGTCGGTCGGGTCGTAGGTGGGGTCGGTCGCTATCTCGAGCGGCTCCTCGTCGAGCGCCTCGCTGTCCTCGTCGACGCGGTGGATGGCGCGGTTCGTCGTGTCGTCGAGGCCCATCCTGTGGAGTCGCGCGCGTCGCGCCTTGCGCCGTCGGTCGCGGGCGGTGAGCAGGCGCTCGGTCTCCGCGTCGTCGGGCGCGTCGTGGTGCAGGCCGCGGGGCGGTCGGCCGTTCGCGACGGCGTCGTCGATGGTCGCGGCGGGGATTCTCCAGCGACCGCGGCCGCCGCCGAGTCGGAACGCGCCGGCGAGTCGTCCGCACTGGCACCAGCGGCGGATGGTCTCGGGGTTGCGGAGGCCGAGGCGCGCGGCCGCCTCCCTCGTCGAGAGCAGGCGCGGCGGTCCTGCCGGGGCCGGCCGCGGAGTCGCGTTGGTGTGCCTGTCGAGGATGGCGCGGAGGTCGGCGGCGAACTCGTCGAAGCGCGGGCCGTCGCCGGCGTCGAGCGGGATGCGCAGCCTCCACAGGCCGCGCTCGACGTCCTCCTCCCAGGTCCCGGCGCGCACGGAGACCCCGTCGATCTCGACCTCGACGAACCGGCCGCCGTCGGGGCCGGGCGGTCCGTCGCACACGATGTCCAGCGTCCTCATCCTTCCTCCCTTGCCTTCCGGTAGTAGAGCGCATAGTCGCCCTCGGATAGGTACTCTGCGGCGAGCGTGTCGAACCGCTCGCGACCGTCGGCCGTCGTGCAGCGGCGGTGGCCCGAGACGAGATACGAGATCGCGCCGTACTCGCCGCGCGTCCGCATCCCGGCGCGGAGTCGCTTGAATGCCTCATGATAGCAGTAGAGGATCAGCCCCTCATTTGACGACTTCATCGCGGCACCGCGGTCGCGTCGTGGACCTCAAAGAGGTCCTCGACCGCGACGACCGGCCCGGCGTTGCGGACGTGCAGCGGCAGCAGCGCGTGGATCGCCTCGCGGTTCTCCGGCTCCATCGGGTGCGCGGCGCAGCCGTCGGGCAGATCGCCGCGGCGAACCTTGAGCGCGCACTTCAGCAGGCCGCCGGTGAACTCGTAGAGGACCGTCACCAGGATCACGACATCGTCTCCCATCCTATCCTTCCTTTCTTGGCTGGCGGCGCGCCCTGGCCGCCCTGGCCGTGTCGAGCAGTCGAAGCAGCGCCTCGACCTCCCGCCTCGTGAACCAGTAGGGGCCGTCGACGACGCGGGGGTTGTCGAGGCGCTCGCGCACCCGGCGTTCGACGGCGCGGTCGGTCGTCAATGGATGATCCTCCCGATGGACTCTTTGAACGCCTCGGCGACGGCCTCGGCCCCGACGAGGCGGATGGCCCGCTCCGTCTCCGTCCAGCGGGTCAGCCGCTCGCGCAGGTCGATCTCGTCGAGCGCGTGGCGGAGGAGCGCGTCGAACCGCTCGGCGAGCAGATGGTCGGCCTCGCTGATCACCACACCCTCCCCGCGACGGAGTCGACGCTGCCCGACCGCGCGGCGGCCTTGAGCGCCTTGACCGCGGTATAGCGGAACCTCGCCGCGTTGACCTTGTCCCGCATCCGCATCAGCGCCTCGACGGCGCGGCGGCACCCGTCCTCGAGCGTCGTCTCGCGTCCGAGGCTCGCGGCCGCGCGGACGGCCGCGTCGAGGACGAAGCCCGGCAGGAAGCCTGGGCCGTTCGCCTCGCGGCCCAGGCGCGCGACCATCGCGAGCGTCCGCGGGTCGGGATCGGGCGGGACGTTCGCCGCGCCCTTCGCCGCGACGATGCGGCAGGCGTGGGTCGCCTTCTCCGCGTCGCTGGTGTCCTGGTGCTCCCAGTGCTTGCAGTCGGCGCAGGCGCGGTCGCGCTCGAGCCGGCCGCGGGCGAGCGCGACGAGGTCGAACGCGTCGCAGTGCTCGCGGTCGGTCGTCGTGAGCTGCCGGACGGCGCAGCGCCCCTTGTAGGCGTGCGGCTCGCTGATGGCCGCCTCGATGCCGTCGAGGTCGACGCCGATCCTGTCGCGGAGGGCGCGGCCCCGCATCGCGGCCGCGGCCTTCCTCGCGTCGGGCGGCTTGAGCGGGTCCTTCGCGCCTCGCTTGAACTCCGGGCGCGGGTCGCCGGACGGCTGCCTGTCGCGGCAGGTGTCGCCCGCGAGCGGGCCGATCGGGATCGACTTCTTCGAGCACCACCCCGCGACGTCGCCCGGCTCCGGGTCGGGCGGCGGCGCGGTCCACCAGTGGCAGGTCGAGCAGGTCCCGCGGCCGAGGCGGTCGCTCCACGCCTCGCAGCCCTCGGCCCACTCCTCGTCGAGGCCCGCGACGCAGCGCCCGGTCGGTGCGGGCCGCGTCAGGACCCACCGCAGGCACCGCTCGCAGGCGGGCTCGCTGTCGACGAAGCCCTCGCAGCCGCGGCCGTCCGTCCTGATCCGCTTCGGCCCCTTCGCGCCGCAGTCGACCCCGTCGCCGTTGAAGTTGGCGCAGCACTCGCACGGGGTCTCGCCGTCGTCGAGGCGGCGCCGCCAGCTCTCGCAGGGCTCGCCGTCCCATCCCTCGAAGGATGCCGCGTCGTCCTTCCGCACGCACCACCCCGCCTCGTCCCCCTCGGGGTCGTCGGCGAAGTAGTGGCGGCAGGAGAGGCACGGCCAGTGCCGCGCCCGTGCGGAGGCGGTGGAGTAGCGGCGGCGGAAGTCGACGAGGTCGCCCATCAGGCCACCCCGCCGAGGAGCGGACGCGCTAGATGTAGGTGCCCTTGAGGATGACCTTCGCGGTGCCGCTCGTGCCGGAGTCCGCCGAGTCGACGGTCACGTGCAGCGTCGAGTCGTCGGCGAGGGCCGGCAGCACGGTGGCGATGGCGGCGGTCTTGATCGTGTCGCCCACCGCGTCGAGGCCGGTCTGCGTGGTCGCGGCGATCAGCTCCGCGCCGTCGGTCGTGGTGCCGACCTTGATGTCCGCGTCGCCCGAGAGCGTGTCCTCGGTGAGGCACTGCACGATCATGCTGTCGAGCACGAAGGCGCCGGTCCCGTCGCCGCCGAGGGCGACCTCGTAGTCGGTCGAGCCGTCGTCCTTGAGGTCGACGTCGACCGATGCCTGGAAGGACTTGTTGGCGGCCGCCGCCAACTCGTTCGCCTTCGCGGCGATCTCGTTGATCTTGTCGATGAGCGCCGGCGCGTGGTTCTCCGCCGCGCCGCTGCCCGCGAGCTGCGAGTCGGTCAGTGCAATCACATCCTCGATCATGGTTCCTGCTCCCTTCCTCGGTCCTGGTGTGGACTCGTGAGACGCGGGGAGGATAGCAGGCGCGCGCGGTCCCGGTCAAGTCTTTGGCGGTCGCCCTCATCGGTCGTCGTCCTCCGCGAGCAGGGCCTCGACCAGATCGGCGTCGGTGTCGTCGGCGGCGAGGACGTCGACGAGCGTGCCCTTCCCGGCGGGCGCCTCGACGACGGGGACGCCCGGCAGCGGCACCCAGGTCCGCGCCTTGCCGTGGACCGGCGCGCCTTCGAGCGAGAGGCGTTCGACGAGGTCGTCGGCACGCCTGCGCGTCGAGACGATCGCCGTCGCCGCGGGCTTCATGACGAGGTCGTCCACAATCGTCGTCGACCGCTCGACTCCGAATCCTTCCATGATCCTCCGCATCTTCGCGATCACCGCCTTGATGTCGTCGGGGCCGCGCGCCGCGCTCGACGCCGCCAGGTCGCGGCGGGCGAACCGCTCGACGAACTTCAGCCGGCGGGTGACGACGATGCCGCCGTCGAGATCGTCCTCGACCTGCTGCTCGACGTCGACGAGGCGGCCGATGCCCTCGACCTCGTCGTCGGGGACGGCGCGCGCGACCATCAGCGGCGAGTGCAGCCTCGCCCTCGCCTCGTTGCGCTCCTTCGCCCGCGCCTTGAGGTGGCGCTGCAGGTGGTCGAGCAGTCGGTCGGCCGCCTCGTAGTCCTTGATCGCGCCGAAGTCGACGCGGATGATCGTCGTGCCGTCCGGCCCGCGCTCGAGGTCGGCCCACTTCGGCAGGACGAAGACGTCGCCGTCGCCGGGCAGCGGCGGCCGGTCGGGGCCGAGGTCGTCGACCTCCGCATCGTGCGCGTCGGCCTCGGAGTCGAGGTCGACGACGCCGCCGGCCTCCCCCACGACGACCGGGTCGCCGGCCATCGGTCGGTATCGCTCGCGCAGCCTGTCGAGCGAGACGCCCCGGCCCTTGCCTTCCTTCGCCATCCTACCCGATCACCTTCCAGCCCGACGGCCGCAAGCCGACGTCGCACGAGCCCCAGCCGACGAGGTCGCCGTCCAGCCTCTTGCAGACGTCGACGCAGATCGCGTCGAGCGAGACGAGGGGTCCGCGGAGGCCCCAGTTCGAGAAATGCCAGAGCATGAGCGCGCTGTCCTCGTCCAGGCCGCGGAAGACGGCGACGTTGTGCCCGCCGCCGGACGCGACGCAGGAGAGCAGGCGCGACGGCTTGAGCAGCGTGCCGCGATGCTCCAGGCCGTTGCGCCCGGCGTCGAGCGCGTAGGCCGCGAACTCGTCGCAGTCGCGGCCCATCGAGTCGTCGGCCTCAAGGAAGTGCCGCGGATTCCCGATGGCGTCGCCCGCCTCCGCGATGCGGTCGGGCTTCCACTCGCGCGACCGCAGGACGGCCCACACCTCGGACGCGGTGCGGAGCGCGTCGACGTGTCCCTTCCACTTCCGCTGTCGCGCCCATCGGTACAGCCGCGACCACGAGTAGTAGACGCCCAGGCCGAAGGCGAACCAGAATCCGATCCTCCACAGCGTCCGGCGCAGCGCGCCCAGTCCCTTCCCCTTCATCCTTCTCCTCCTTCCGGCGCGAAGCGCGCCGCCAGCTTGAGCGTGGCGCATCGGGCGGTCGTGGTCAAGGGAGGTACGGGCCGGCCGCGGCGCGGTCGACGACGACGAGATCGCGGGGCTCGAGCAGCGGCGAGTGGACGACGCCGACGCCGAAGAGGCGCATCGGCCCGGAGCCGCCGAGCAGGCGGTCGACGTCCGCGGTCGCGGGCAGGGCCTCGGCCATCGCGCGGACGAGCGCGTCATGGACCTCGCTTCCGACGACGACGAGGATGTCGCCGCGCGCGAGGCCGCCCTCGGACAGCTTGTCCATGACCGCCCGCTTGAGCGCGTCGATCCCGCCGCCCGAGGGCTTGATCTTCCTCGGGGTCGGCGGCCGGGGCGGCTCGGGGAAGACGTGGACGCCCTTCGGCGGGAGCGCGGCCGATGTCGGCTCCGCGACGGGCGGCGGCGGGGCGATCTTCTTGAGCGCGGCGTCGCGCATCGCGGCGGCCTGCGCCTCTTTCGCCTTGCGCGCCCTCTCGACGCGCTCGCGCTCCTCGGCCTCCCTCCGCTTGCGGGCCTCGGGGGTGTATCGGCGGCGCAGCTCATCGAGGGTCGACACGGCCGGCGTCTACCATCGCCCTTCGCGGACCACGCGACCGCTCGGGTCGGCGAGCGTGACGCTGCCGTCCGGCATGAGGACGATGCGCAGGTCGATCACGCGCGGCACGGTGTTGACGAGCGGCGGGTGGTCGGCGACCGGCCGCGCCTCGGCGCGGGGCTTGGTCAGGTGCTCTAGCGTGCTCGTGAGGATCTGCACGCGGCGGGTCAGCCGCTCGACCTCGCCGCGGAGGTCCTGCCCGTCGAGGGTCTTCTCGACGCGCTCCTCGTCGGCGGCGGCGTAGGCCGCCTCCTTCGGCGACACGGTCGCCCGCCAGGTGTAGGGCCGCTTCGTCTTGACGCGCATGACGTCGCCGACCTCTTCGAGCTGGCGGAGCGCGGCGTTGATCCCGCTGCGGCTGCCTCCGGTGATGCGGCCGATCTCGTCGGACGAGAGCGCACCCCGTCGTGAGCGCAGGCCGGCGAGGACGAGATCGGTCAGGCCGTGGGTCCGCGTCTTGCGCGGCTTGTAGTTGGCGGCGAGCGCGGCGGCCGCGGCCTTCCGCACGACGCGCCACTTCTTCACGCGCCCGCCGCCGATGGCGACGACGCCGGCCTCGAGCAGGTCCGCGAGGCGGCGCGCGGCGGTCGCGGGCGAGACGCGGGCGTTGAGCGCGACGTCCCTCGTCGTCTTCCAGTCCGTCGCGGACAGTACGCCCAGGACGGCGCGGGTCGTCCTTTCCTTCTGCTCATCCGTGTGCTTGTTCTTCGGCATGGTCAGCTCCTCTTCCGCGCCTTCTCGCGGCGCTCCTTGATCGAGTGCAGAAACTCGTGCAGCCCGCCGGGCAGGATGCACGCCTCGCCGAGGGTCATGCCCGTCGGCGTCGGTCGGTAGTAGTTCGCACCGTCGGCGCGGCGGGAGGCCGCGTCGGACGGATGCGGGTTCGGGATCACGAGGTAGCCCGGCAGCGGGCCGCCGCCGTCGAGCGTCACGAGCGTGGAGAACAGCATGCCCTCGACGCGGTCGAGGACGGTCTCCGGCCCGTCGACGTTCGCCCAGTACTCCGCCATCGCAAGCAGATGCTCGATGAGCTCGTCGCGCGCCTCGTCGGCCGTGATCTCGCGCGGCCCGGTCTTCTCTCCTGCCATAGGGTCCTCCTCTCGTATGAGGGACAGTTCGCGGTCAGGCCCGCGACGACACCTCGCGCGCGAGGGACTAGCGGAGAAGTGCGAGCAGGGCCGTGGCCGCGGCGAGGACGAAGGCGACGCAGGCCGCGACGAGCAGGTCGCGCCGGCGCGGGTCAGCCATCGAGGAGCGCGCCCAGGCGGGACGACACGCGCTTGCGGCGGTCGATATAGGACCAGCAGCCGCCGGTCACAAGGCCGCCGACGACGGCGCGCTCGATCGGCGGGCGGACCGAGTCGGGCTTCGCGATCCCGACGGCGGCCAGGGCGCGGGCCAGGGCCGGCCGCGAGGACGCAAGGATCTCGAAGGATGGGCGGCCCCGCCAAGGCTGGACCTCGAGGACCGCGACGCCGCCGGCGTTGGCGTGGTCCTCGGCGAGCGCGCGCTCCCATCGGAGGAAGAGGCGGTCCGACGAGCTGGCGGCGACTTCCTCGCCGGCGTCCCCGGCCTCCGCGAGGATCGACGAGCGCAGGTGCTCGAGGTCGGCGTCCTTCAGCTTGCGCGGGGCGGCGAGGCGGTCGGGGTCGACCTCATCCTTCCACGCGAAGAAGCCGCGCGTGACGGGGTAGGAGACCTCGCGGTAGGCCCAGGCGATGAGCACTCCGTTCATCGTCTCGACGAGCGGGGCGAACTCCATCAGGACCGGGCGCACCGCGTCGAGCAGGGCGGGCGTGTAGCGCGTCTGCCGGTACTGCTCCGCGTGCAGCTGCACGGACCTCAAGCCGAGGTTCTCGCCGAGCGCGCGGGCGACGGTGATGGACGCCGCGGCCTTCACCGCGACCGCGTCGATCCTCTCCAGCACGAAGGCCGCCGGGCAGGCCGCGCCCCGCGAGGTCCGCAGCCTTCTGATCTCGGAGCGCGGGAGGACCTGGCCGAGGTGTGAGAGGATGCGGCCGTCCGCGTTTCTCTCCTGCGCGGCGAGGAGGACCTGCGCCATCGTGATCCTCGACGGGGTCCGCGCGAGGCGGTAGCCCATCGGCCGCTTCCTCGTGTGCGTGATCACCTTCGCCTTGACGAGGCGCTTGAGGATGCGGGTCATTCCCCAGCCCTTGTTGGACAGCCCCTCGTCCTCCGCGATCTCCGTCGAGGACGCGCGGACGAGCGGGCGGTGCGACCAGCACTCGGCGAGGTTCAGGAGGATCGGGATCGCGATCTCCCACTCGTGCGGCGCGCGGACGGACATCAGGCGGGCCGCCGGCGGACCGGACGCTTGCGTCCCTTGCGCGAGGGCTTCTCGTCCTTCACGGTCCCGGCCTCGGCCTCGACGGTCTTCTCGTCGTCGACCGCGCCTTCGCGCTTGTCGGGGCGGCGGGTGAAGGAGTAGCCGCCGGCCGGAAGCATCGGCGCGTCGGCGGCGCGGGCGAGGCGCGCGAGGTGCGCGTTGATCTCGGACAGCTTGTCCGCGATCTGCGAGTCGGACATCTCGCCGACGATCAGGCCGCCCAGGAAGACCGACTCCTTCGGCTTGCGCGTGATCACGCCGAGGTCCTGCCCGGCCTTCAACACGCGGTCGATCACGTCGGCCTTCGCGCGCAGCGCGCCGGGGACGGCGTTGAGGTATGAGTTCTCGCCCTTCACCTTCTCGACGAAGTCATCCAGCGCCTTCACGACCTGGAGCTGGTCGCGGCGGTATTCGAGGAAGACCTGCATCCCGTCGCGGCCCTCGACCTCGGCGCGCTCCTCATCCTCCGCGAGGCGCTTGAGCGTCGCCAGCTCGCGGACGCCGATCCCCTGCGCCGTGAGCATGTCCAGCATCTCCGAGTCGGGCTTCCGCTCCGCGACCCACTGTCGGACGATCGCGATCAGCGCGCGCTGCTCGTCCTTCGGCCGGCGAAGCAGCGCCTTGCCGCCTCCGCTCATCCTTCACCATCCTCTCGCGTTCCGTGTTGAAGAGGGGCTGACAGCAGCCGGCCCCGATGGCGAGGTGCTCCTCGATCTCCGCCCTCGCCGCCCCCCTCGCCCCGGCGTAGAGCGCGCAGCGCATCCGCCGCCCGTCACCGACGAGGGCGGGGCAGCGGTCGCGGCACGCGTCGGTGCCGAAGGCGGCGATGGCGAGCGAGCAGGGGACGCGGCAGCAGAAGCCGCAGCCCACGCACGCCTTCGCGCGGACCCCGTCGATCACGGCGCGCCTCACAGGTCCGGCCTCTGCCGCTCGGGCGCCGGACGCTGCCGCTTCGGGGCGGCCTTTCCCTCGGCCGGCGACGACGGCGGCCGGTCGAGACGGCGGGGCTTCGTCCGCTCGCCGCGGCGCGCTTGGTAGAACGCCCCGCTCGCCGCCTTCTGGCAAGCGGCCTTGCCACAGCACCACACCTTCTCGCCGCCGGTGTTGGGCAGGACGATCAGCGTGTTCGCGCCGGGCTGCTTGCAGATGTCGCACGGCTTCTTCGACTCGCCGCGGGCCATCAGACTACCTCCACGCCGCGGTAGTCCTCGGACGCGCGCCACAGCCGCGCGCCGCGTTCGACGTGGTCGGGCAGCGAGGCGAGGCCGGAGAGCAGAGCCTCGGGGAATCCGCTGAACCCGAGGCGCGCCCCGACGATCGCCCCGCCGATCGTCCCGTAGGAGAGCGAGTCGCCGCCGCGGCCGACGACTTTCTCGAGCGCGCGCTCCAGCCGGTCGTCGGTGACGGCGGCCCAGGCCGCGACGCCCGCAGCCAGGACGCCCGGCTCGTCGTCGCCCTCGTGCAGGTCGAGGCGGTCGAGCGTCGCGACGCCCGCGCCGATGCCGTGGGCGATGTCGGTCTTCGCCTCGGACCACGCCTCCTTCGAGGTCGCGTGCTGGCCGTGGTCGACGATGCCCGGCAGGACCGGGTGGCCGATGGCGTCGAGCGGGTCGTAGAGGCTCGCGTCGATCTCGCCGTCGGTTCCGAGGACCGCGCGGCGGACGAGGCGCGCGAACCACAGCGCGCACACGACGGTGTGCGGCGGCAGCGGCTCGTTCCACTTCGCGAGCGAGACCGCGACGTGCTCGTCGACCTCGCCGTCGTACAGGGCCGCGGGCACGGACGCGAGGCCGACGGCGAGCGCGCCGACGACTGGGTCGAGCGGCGAGCGCATCCTTCCGGCCGGGGCGGGGAAGGTCCGCGCGGCGAACGCCTCCGACTCGTCGAGCGCGCGCGACCTCGGCGCGGGCGACGGGTCGAGGCCCCGCAGCCCGCGGGGGTAGGACTCTTCGACCTGCCGCGGCGAGCGCCCGCTCGTGAAACGCCCGAGGGCGCCGCCGAGCATCGCGCCGACCCATGCGCCGAGGAAGCGGTCATAAGTTCGATCGTTCATCCTTCGTCTCCTTCCAAGAGCAGCCTCTCGCGGGCGGCTCTCGCCTCGCGCTCGGCCGCGGTCATTCGCTTCGGGGGCGGACGCTCGACGACGAGGAAGACCTCGCGGACCCTCTCGGCCGCGCGCATCGCCGTCGACGCCGAGCAGCCCGACGCCGCGATCTCCTGCGCGAGGGTCGCGGTCTCGATCCTGCTGGAGTCGGCGTCGTGCCGCAGGGCAGAGAGCAGGCGCTTGAGAAAGCCCCGGTCCATCGCGAGGACGCCGACGGCGCGCGCGACCTTGACGCCCCTCGGGGCGCCGGCCTCGAGCATCAGGTCGCGGAGTCTCTGCGTCGTGAGCATCGCCCCCTCCTGCTCTACTGTTCGCCGCGGCCCCGTCCTGCGGACGACGCGAAGGCGCGGTGCACCGCCCCCGAGATCCACTTCGCCCGGCACTTCTTCGAGCAGAAGGGGTGCTTCACGCGGCGGACCTTCCGGCCCTTGCTCACCGGGTAGCGGCTGTCGAACGTCTCGACGGCGCCTTCCGGGATCGCCTCGCCGCAGAGCGTGCAGACTTCCTTCTCTTCTTCTTCCATCCTTGTCGTCCTTCCTGGCCGCCCACCCCGCTCGGCAGGCTGGCGGCATTTCCGACCACCTTCTCCACGGACGCCTCGACCTGGCCGGAGATGCGGACGCACGACTCCGCGAGGGACGCGCACGACGCGACCAGCCTCGTCGAGTTGATCTCGACCGCCTCCAGCCTCCGCGACGGCACGCGCAGGCCGCGGCAGGGGTCGGGCCGCCCCGCCGGCGGCGCGGGGCCGGGGTCGAGCAGGCAAGCCTCGACCGTCTCCAGCCTCGCGGCCACGGCCTCGGCCCTGTCCTGCGCCTCCCAGGACGCGCGCAGCGACCAGAGGGACACAAGGACGAGGGCGGCGGCCAGAACGGCGCACACGGCTTGAACTGGGCGCATCAGCCGCCGTCCTCGCCCTGGCCGTCGGGCGGTGTCCAGGGCTCGCCCTCGGCCCAGGTCGCGCCGCAGGCGGTGCAGGTCCAGCGGAGGCGGAAGTAGCCCGGCCCCGACCGCACGGGCTCCTGGCCCGGCCGCGTCGGTGTCCGCTCCTTCCGCTCGTCGATCTTCGTCGACCCGCATCCGGGGGCGGGGCAGGTCGGGCGCGTCGCGCCGGTCGTGATCACCATCGGTCTCCCTCCTTCTACTTCTTCCAGATGAGGACTCGCTCGTCGAGGATCGGGATGAAGCGGTTTCCGTAGAGCTGCCCCGTCCGCGACGAAGGCGACGTGACGTTGTGCTGTATCTTGACGATCTCGGGCTCGCTCGGTTCGCGCCACGCGACGAGGTCGCGGGCAAAGGCGTGGATGCGGCCGTTCTTCCGCAGCGTCCCGATCAGGATGGCGAGGTGGCCGCCGTCCGCGACGGCCTCCTCGAAGAGCAGGTCGGCCATCGCGACGAGGGCCTCCTTGAACTTCGGGATGGACAGCGTCGAGAGGTCCTGGTCGCTCTCGCCGTATCGAATCATCGGGCCATAGGGCGGATGCGCGAAGACGAGGTCGAAGCGGCGGTCTCCCCACGGCCGGGCGAAGACGTCCTCGTGCATGCCGTTCGCGAGGTCGTATCCCTCGAAGTCGATGCCGAGGGTCTCGGCCACATCGCGCGAGGTCCCGCCGCCGACCATCGGGTCGAGCATCGACAGCGGCGCATAGTGGACGCAGAGGTCCTCGACGAGCAGGCCGGAGCAGTTGCCGCGGAAGTTGTTGTCGCCATACGGTCCGCGCTCCGGGTAGGAGACGACCGTCGTGAGGACCCGCGACTTCGGCCGGTCGGCGCGCGCCGGCGCGTGGTCCTTCGGTTCTCGCGAGAAGCCCGTGATCCCGTTACCCATCCCCTCATCCTTCCGCGACGCCGCCCGGCCGTCGCCGTTTGATCCTGCCCGCGCTCGCTCGCCACCACAGGACGGTGTAGGCGAGGGCCGCGGTGTCCGGCACGACGGCGTTGCCGAGCGCGCGTAGTCGGTCCACCCGCGAGGCAGCCCCATCAGCCACTCCACGAAAGTCGGATTGAGCAAGGGCCGGCGCGAGGGCGGGATCGAGTCCAAGGACCCACGCCCATCCGTCGAGATCAGCCGGACCTGGTGGGAAAGGGAGTGGCCACCCTTCCTGCCCGGCATGTCCTTCCCGCCGCGCCTCGCGTCCCTCGTCGTCGGCGTCGACCACGTCCGGTCTCTTGCGGCGAAGTCGGTCAGCGTGCGACCTGCGTGCGAGGTCGGCGTCGGGTTGCGCTGCCCGCCCGCCGACTTCGCATCGCGTGTCGTCGGCGTCGGCCACGGTGTCTCGCGAGCGAGAGCGTCGAGGCCCTTCTCTCCCTTCCGCTTCCCGCTCCGCGTGCGGAAGGAGTCGGTCGACGGCGTCGGCCACCTCTTCGCCGCGCGGTCGAGCGCGACCTGCCCCGGCTCGTGGCTGTCCCGGTAGCTGTAGGCTTGGGGCGTGGGCCAGGAGGAAGAACCTCTTGCGGAGCTGCGGCGCGCCGACGTCGGCCGCGCTGAACACTCCCCACTCCGCATCGTACCCGAGTTGGGCCAGCGACCCGAGAATGGAGTCGAGTCCTCGGTTGACGATGCCAGGCACGTTCTCCACGAAGACGAGCGCCGGTCCAGCCTCGCGAAGGATGCGCTCGACGTGCGGCCACATCCACCGCTCGTCGCAGGCACCGCGGCCCTCGCCCGCGAAGGAGACGGGTTGGCAGGGCACGCCGGCAGCGACGCAATCCACTCGTCCACGATACGGGCGAGCGTCGAAGGCGGCGAGGTCAGCGTGGACAGGAGCGGGGTCAAGACCCCCGTCCTCCATGCGTACCGCCAGGATTGAGGCCGCGGCGACTTCCCTTTCAACGTAGCCGACGGAACGGGCGGAGGGCACTGCCCGCTTGATGCCGACCTCGAGGCCGCCGATCCCGGAACATAGAGAAAGGACATTCATCCTCCTCCATCCTTCTCGTCCTCGTCGCCCGGGTCGATGGCCAGGGCGAGGCCGCCGCGCCGCTCGCCCTTGGCGTCGTCGTCGATCACGAGCTGCGCGACATGCTCCGCCAACTCGACGATGTCGAGGCGGCCAGAGTCGTGCGCGAACTTCCGCACCTCGTCGACGATCTCCCCCATCATCCCGGCGCGTGTGCGCCGGTCCATCTTCTGGCCCATGCGGTGCTTGACCCGATCGAAAAGCCTCGCGGCAAGCGCGGCCCGCGATCTCTCCTGCGCGGAGTGCAGGCGCGTCTTCCCCTTCGGGTCGTCGGGATAGAACTTCTTGACGTCACCCATTGGGCGGTGCCTCCAGCAGCCTGCGCACCTCGGCCTCGGTCATCCGCGCGAGCAGCGACTCGACGACATCGGGCGGCGCGTATGTCTCCTCGCGCACGAGGCGGCCGCCGTCGAAGTAGAAGCGCACGTTCCACCAGCCCTTGCCCTCACTCATCGCGACCCGCCCTGTCCGTCGGCACGCAGCTCATCGACGCGAAGAAGGCCTCGTCGCTCGCGTCGTCCTCCTCGCGCTGCGCGCCCATCTCGTCGGGCGGCTGCGCCGGGCCGTAGACGCGGTCGAGGACGTCGCGCCACGGGAAGGCGGGGCCGGGGTCCAGCTTGCGGCCGGGCGACACGAACTCGTGGCCGACGACGCGGTCGCGCGGGACGACGACGCGGGCGTCGGGCTGCGTGAGGATGCGGAGGACGATGCAGAGCGAGTCGAGCTGCTCGTCGGAGAACCGCTCCCAGTACTCGAAGCGCGGATGCGTCGGCGCGTGGAACACGCCCGACCCGCCGGCGTAGCGCCGGCGGTACTGACGGACGCCGTTGCGGATGGGCGGCCACGCGAAGTAGGACGGGCCGCGCCGCACGAGCGGACCCCAGTTCTCCAGCTCGATGCCCCACGAGAACTGGTTGAGGTCGTCGTCGCCGTAGAGCGAGGACTTCCCCGCGTGCCATGCGCGGTCACCGACGTCGACGCACTGGACGACCTGCCCGCTCCGCGTGATCACGAAGTGGGCCGACGCCTTCGCGGCGGGGTTGGCGAACCACCGCGCCGCGGTGCCGGACGGCCCGCCCGTGTAGTGGACGACGACCGCGTCGGGCTCGCGCTTCCAGCCCGGCCAGAAGTGCATCGAGGGGACCGACTTGTCGACATGCCCGGCGAGGGCCTTGCGCACGGCGCTTACGTTCTCCATCCTGTCCTCCGTTCAGTTGAGGTCGTCGCGGTCGCGGGTCGCGAGGATCGACGCGACGCCGACCGCCGACTCGCCCGCGCCCGTCGCCGGCGCGTCGAGAACCTCGACGAGGCGGCCGTCGCGGTCGATGCGGTAGCGTCGCGCGTCGAGGTCGAGATCGAACTCCTCTTGGAGCATCCTCCACATCCTTGCGCGATCCTGGTCGAGGCGCCTCGCCAGCTCGTCGGCGCGGGCGCGGCCCCAACGGATGCGCTGCCGCATCTCCTCGACCGAGGGCGGCAGGCGGACGGCGATGATCTTGAGTCTGCTCATCTCGCCCCCTTCCCGTAGTCGACCGGCAGCTCGCGACAGAACCACGCGCCGGTCGCCTGCGCGCCGTCGAGCAGG
>Ga0272441_10007813_pt1 | contig 17236 bp, 8 predicted proteins | sample SSMProp6N_FD_193582 | JGI IMG/M metagenome (GOLD analysis project Ga0272441, IMG submission 193582) | Marine sediment archaeal communities from Little Sippewissett salt marsh, Falmouth, MA, United States - SSM-Prop-6N | ecosystem: Environmental > Aquatic > Marine > Wetlands > Sediment ...
TGTCTGGGAGTATCAGGGCATTTTTCTTGCTAATCCGATTACAAATCTGCTTTCAGGGTGCATCGCCTGCTTCTGGTTAAAACGATTTTTAAACCAAAATAACTGCGGATTAAAGTAATGAATCCTCATAAAATAAAAACACATGTTCATCCGAAAACCGACTCCCGAAAGCCGGCCGAAACCATTCTGGCTTCGATTCTTCGTCAGACCTTTAAAACAAACCATCCTGTTCTGGTGGCAATCGGCGGACCGGGCGGGACAGGAAAATCCACATTTGCCGGAAAACTGGCAGCCGAACTCCAGGATGCCGCTGTGCTTTCACTGGATGATTATAAAACGCCGCGTTCAGATCGTCGGAACCTTAAAATTTCCGGGACACATCCGGATGCCAATTATATCACTCTGCTTCAGAAGCATTTACAATTGATTCGAAAGGCTGAATCCTTTGACAGGCCGGTCTATGACACTCTGTCTGGTGAAGTGAATCAAACAACACCCTATCATCCGAAAAAATTCAACCTGCTTGACGGAGAGATCTCAACATATAAACAGCTGCGGGAATATGTAGATTTTATTATTTTTATCGATTCTGACTGGAAAACCCAGCTAAACACACGCATTTCCCGTGATATTGAAGAACGACAATACACACGCGAAAAAGCGATTGCCCTTTTCCTTCAAAGTAATCTCCGGGAATTCCAGGATTTCGGGGCCGAAAGCAAAGCATGGGCAGATGTGCATCTTTACTGCCGGGAGGATTATCACCTGATTGTGGAATCCGTATCCCAGGAAATTTTTCATCAATTTGAATTGATGCTGCATAAAGATCTGGCCGAGGTGGATTTCAGCGGCCTGATCATCCCGGTTACCACACCATTTGAAACGTCCGGAAAGATCGACTGGTCCGCTTTTATCAGACATTTGGAATATCTGGCGGATCACTGTATTAAACGCATACTCGCGGCTGGAACCACCGGTGAATTCTTTTCATTGCTGCCCGAAGAACGCCGGCTGCTGCTGACATTGAGCCGGCGTTATTTTCCCGGTGTCGTGCTGTTTCAGGCAGGTGCAGAGAGTTTAGCACTGACACTTGAACAAATAAAATGGGCCGAAGATGGAGGTGCAGATGGAATTCTGGTGTTACCCCCTTACTATTATTCGAATGCCACCCATGAAGGATTGGTTCGCTATTTTCAGGAAATCAATAAAAAAACCGATCTGCCTCTGATCCTGTACAATTTCCCCAAACATACCAACCTTCCGTTTACACCGGAACTGCTCTCCGAAATTCAGCACTTCGGACTGAAAGATTCCTCTGCGGATCTGACGCTGATTGGCGCCACCAGCCATTATTATCTCGGGGGTGATGCCCATATTTTGACCGCTTTTCAAAAGGGGGCCTATGGCCTGGTAAGCGCCCGTGCCAACGCATATCCCGAACTCTACATTAAAATGGAGCAGGCATGTAAAAATACGGACTGGGACCATGCCCTGGATCTGCAGGAGCAAATCAACCGGGTGATTCAAAAAATCGGAAGTCCGGGACAAATTCAAAAAGTCAAACGGGCAGTCTGCTCTGTGCTGAATACATATCCCGCCGGAGTCCGGTTGCCTCTGTTGTCATAAAGGATTAAAATTCGATATCTTTTCATCAGAGCAGCAATATCAATTGGATTAAAATTCATTTGATTTTAAGTAAAAATTTTATAAACTTCTTACAATGAATACTTCCTTTATTCAATATTGAATCCATATGTCATTGGAAATTTAATGGTCAAACACTGGGAGGGCCGATGAAACCATTGAAAGCCACGCTCATTTTAATCAGTTTATATACGACCGTTCTGATATCACAGACTCAACTGGCATTTGGAATCAAACCGGGCATTCAAACCAATTCGGCCTATCTGGGTATCAAACAAAATGCGTTTTTGCCCTTTATTGGCATTGACCTGCTTCAGGTTTCTACTGAGGGAGACTATACGTATACAAGCCTCCATAATCATACTTCTGAATTCTGGGACAAGACATTGGAATCAATCGAATTCTCTGGAAAGGCCCTTCTCATTGTTCCCCAAATCGGAATGAAATATTTTTTTTCAAAAAAAGAAATTCGTTCCTATACGTTTGGCGCCTTATTTATTGGGTTGCCTGTGGTCGATATCTCTGGACAGGGTACATATGAAACCTGGGAGAATGGACAGTTGATTGAATATCAATCTGATGTGACGATAACCGATTTGGATGCATTAGAAGAGATGGTTTCAGATATCCTCGGATTTTGGGGAGTTCATGTAGGGGGGGGTGCCGAGTATTTCTTTCATCCCAATTTCAGCATAGGGGCGGAATACGGACTGAAACTGATCAGCGACTCAGCTAAAATGAACCGGATGAGTACAGATATGGATGAAGACAGTGTTACCGGTTTTCAGAATACCTGGACAGCCGATGTATCGGCTTCAATGAAAGTCTCATATGTATCTATGACTATCAATTTTTATTTCTAATGAGCGGCACGAGACAAATTGGCAGTTGTATCCTGATATCGTTCGCATGGCTGTGGATTGAGTGTAATCCTGAATTTCATCTGTTTGAACCAGTGCCTGTGCAGACAAACGTGCGTCAGGTTACTCAGGATCCATGGAAACACGAATCACCGGCATGGTCCACTGTCGGCGAATATTTGGCATTTTCCACAACAATCGAAGTATCCGAGCTGTTATTCAATGAAATCAGCAGCGAACAGCAATCTGGATTGATTGCCAGAATTCATGATAAAATCGATGCACGAATCGCATTGTCTCCGGATGGTCAATATATTGTATATCGATCAAAATATTATGGACATCTGTGGTTATATTCAACACTTGATGAATCGGTTAATATACTCGCCGCTGAAGATTCCTCGGCAGCTGAGCCTGCATTTTCACCGGATGGATCCAGTCTCGCCTACATCAATCATAATTCAGATTCTTTATATCAATTAAAAACGATCTCTACTGAAGGGCATTCCAGTACAACACGCTTCACGGCACAGAAAGGGGAATTGTTAGGCTGGCCATGCTGGTCACCGGATGGCCAGTCAATTGCATTCTCATATCAAAGACACGACTCCGCTCATTCACGAATTGTCATTTTTTCAATCAATACAACCGACACGACCGTCATCACGCCCGATGTCTTCTCCGCACAGTCACCCGCCTGGTCACCCTCTGGAGATCATATCGCATTCTGTAAAAATCAACAGGAAATCGTATTGATTCCGGTAGATGGATCCGAATGGATGCCTCTGAATCCGACATTCAAACTGGATCATCCGAAACCATGCTGGTCGATGGATGGCGCATACCTTGTCATCAGTACAGAACAGATGCATTACCTGATCACACTGGCGACAGATGCATATATCAACTTCTATCAAAATATTGGTTGCCCCATCTATCCGCAATGGCTGCCGGATGGCAATGCATTGATTATTCAAAATAATCAACGCAGCACCCATGTGATTCAAGTTTTCGACTTATCAACAGATCAGCTTGTTGCAGAATCACGGCCTTTCTCGAATGCTATGGATACCAATCCAGCCTGGTTTTACCATCGAGAATCCCTGATCTTTCAGCGGGGGAGTACCGATTTGTCTTCATATCTTGTACAGTTTATGCTGTCTGATCACAGGTTATTGGATCTCAATATTCAAAATGCATATGATGCGGCTATTTCTCTGGATGACAGTTCGCTTCTCTGTGTACAATCCAGTCGTGCCTACCGCTCTTATGATTTGACAAATACTTGTTATTTAAGCCTTTATAAATTAAATACAATGGAATTGTCCTTTATCGTGCAAAGTGATACGCTCTTCTCTCAACCCAGCTGGGCACCTGATTCAAAACGATTTGTCTGCCGCTCCGATTATGGACTGCATATTTTCGAAAAGGATTATCCTGACCACTATAAACAAGCTGCTTATATTTCCGGGCGGTTTGAAAATCCAGCCTGGTCACCGGAAAATCCAGTCTATGGTTCTTATATCGCCGCATGCCAAGAAAATGACATATATTTGCTGAATACGGATTCTTATGAGAAAAAGCGGGTGATCGTCAACGGCAGAGATCCATGCTGGTCACCGGACGGCACTCAAATCGCCTATGTATCCACATCAGTCGGGAGTGATGAAAATCCTTCGGCTTACGGCCAGATCTTTATTAAAACGCTGATTTATGATCTTTCTGAATAAACGGATTTTATAAATGCGGAAATTCGCAATCATCATTTTTGTTTTCTTCTGTCCGGTTCTTTGGGGTGAGCCGGCTTCAGTGCTGACGGGGATTGTTCGGGACAGCCAAACCGGTAAACCGCTTGAAAATGTGAATGTCACTGTTGCAGGAATTTCCCGTGGAAGCGCCACAGATAAAGCCGGACAATTCGAGATAAAAAATGTCACACCCGGAATATATACAGTGAAAGCTTCCCGAATCGATTATGAATCGAAAATGATGAGGCATATCGTCATCGGTCCGGGCGAGCATAAAGAACTGGTCATACAACTGAAGCCCCGGGTCATTGAAATGCAGCCCATTCAGGTTGAAGCCGATAAGTTCTCCCTGAAATACCAGACCGAAGTCGCCCGAATCGGATTCCAGCAGATCAAACCGACTCAGATCAAAACACTCGCAGGCGGCATGGATGACATCTCGAGATCGATTCAGATTTTCAGCAGTGTGATGCCTGCCAGCGACTATAATGCCTATTTCGCAGTCCGGGGCGGCAGCCCGGAGCAAAACCTGGTGATTATGGATGGCATGACCATTCCCAATCCCTATCGTTTCCGGTTGCTGCTCGGAGGCGGAATGAGCATCTTCGATCCAAACGCAACAGAAGATGTTCGGCTGCATATCGGCGGATTTTCCGCGGAATTCGGCAACTTTTTATCCTCGGTTTTAGAAGTGGATACACGGGAGGGCAACCGGCATCGATTCTGCGGCCGCGCATCATTGAACCTGATCGATGCTTCTGCTGTGATGGAGGGACCGATTGTCAAAGGCAAAGGATCCTGGCTGATTTCTGCAAGGAGAACCTACTATGATTTGCTGGCCAACCGCTTTTATAATGAGAATGTCACTTTCCCCAATACTGCGGATATCAACGGAAAATTTGTATATCATTTTGATAAAAACAACAAATTATCGCTCAGGACTCTATGGTGCCAGGAGGGGACCGATATTGTTATGGGGGATTTCCTGAATAAAGATTACACCATTATCGAAGATTCAAAGATACAATTATTGGGATTCAACTGGCTTCGAATCGCAAATCAAAAATTAACCCACCAAACCACGCTTTCCTATTATGATGAATATTTTAATTTCAATATGGATTTTTCAAAGGGATTCGATCATGACAAAATCATCGGCACGCTTGATTCCCAAATGGGCAATTTGACTGTGAAAGAGGATGTCATCTATGAATTCAGCGATCGAATCTGGATGATGCGCGGTCTTTCTTTTTCAACCATGCGTTCTGATATAGATGCGGATATGCCGAACAATCCCATGGGATTTGCCCGGCGTGATTTTCCGCCTTCGATGCAATTTAACGGACGAGAAAATTATTTTGCTTTTTATATGGATGATATATACAAAATAAAGGATTATTTCCATGTTAAAGCCGGATTGCGCTACGACCATTCCAGTTTGAATAAAAAATCGACCCTGAGTCCGCGGTTGAGTCTCTGGATTCAACTATCCGGCCTGGTCAGTCTCGAAGGATTCTGGGGGACCTGTTCTCAATATCCGGCGGTGCTTTCTTCATTTATTCGCAACACTTCCATGGATTTATCTCAAAATATCAGCGATCTCAATCCGGAACGATCCATGCATACAACACTCGGGCTGCATTTTCATATCAGTTCAGATACGCACGGCAAGCTGGAACTGTATTATAAAAATCTGGATGACCTGCTGTTTGCATCCAATCAGTCCAACTGGATGGCCGACAATATCGGGAAGGGGTATGCAAAGGGGATTGAGCTTTATATTAGAAAGGAAATCGATGAAAAAAACCGGTACGGAGGAATCGTCAGCTACTCATACGGGGATGCCCGATACCAGGATACCATCAATCAGGTCTGGATTCCGTTTCACTTTGACCGGAGGCACAGCGCTTCGATCATGTTTCAGTTCGGAATCATGCAAAATTTGAATATGAATGTGCTCTGGCGTCTGTCCAGCGGTCTGCCGTACAATTCAAAACGGGGACTCATCGATACAGAAGGGGCCAATGATCGATACATTGAAGATGAAACGGTAAAAAAATATTTCCCGGCATATCAAAGGCTGGATTGCCGTCTGAATTACACACACAGGCGAGGTGATACTGTATTCTCAATGTATATAGATATCACAAACATTTCCAACCATAAAAATATTTACGATCATACCTGGTTCTTTAAAGATCCTGAAGACTTGACAGAACTTCATCAGAAGATAATTGAATTGCGCACACTTTATATGCTACCGCTTATCCCGTCCTTTGGATTAAGCATCCAATTTTAAAACTCATTTGATTAATAGCATCTTGCGTGTTTGAACATTGCCATTCGCCTGCATACGGCAGAAATAAAGCCCCTCGCCATATTTTTCCGCCTGCCATCGGATCTGATATGTCCCCGGTTTCTGAAGATGATTCACAAGGATCTCCACGGTTTGGCCGAGAATATTGAGAATATCGATTCGTACATGCCCCGTTTCGGACAGCGTGTAATGAATTTCGGTGGCCGGATTGAATGGATTGGGAAAATTAGGATATAAGGCGTTACTCATCCTGTATCCTGACAGGAGAGCATCCCTTTCATCACATTGCTGCTGAACCACTAAATCCACAATCTCAATGTCATCAAAATTCCATCCTGAGCCGTTATATTCTGTCGCGAATCGAATGGAAAAATTGTCATTGAAATATATCTCAGGGATACGAACACTGTCTCTGATCATTTGAACCGGTCGAACAGCATCGATTTGCAGCCGTTTCAATTCTGCCCAGTCGGCTCCCGTATAACAGGAAATGATACAATCCTGCCCCTCTTCAACTAAAGCATAATAAAGGTACTGATATGTCAGAAAGATCGGTCGCTCATTGTAGCGGCTGAAATTCATTGGACGCGTCCGGATGGCCGAATTGCCACTGATATATAATTGTTGCTGATTAAGTCCAGCTTGTCCCCTGATGATTTCCCATCGGCCGGTATCCAAAACAGATGCGCTGAATTCGTCTTTCCATTCTGTCGAGGTGACCACTTGAAATGTATCGCTCAATGAAGGCTGATTGAGAGATTCAACCATGAATTTCAGAGTATCTTTTTGCCCGATAAAAACCGTATCCGGGATGTCAATATGTAAACAGAAGGATGATTTCTTCCCCGGTGAGACATTTTCCAATTGAGAAATTTCCGTTTCCCGGCGGTCATCAGTCAAATATGCCGGCCAATGATTCTCTTCTGTCATCAGCCGATAAGAATCTGTTTGTGATCCAAGATTCTGAAGGTTGAAATGATAATCCTTGGATTGACCCGCAAAGCCCGTCTGAAAAAGTGTGTCCGGAATCATTTCAAAGAAAAAAGGAACCGGTGTAATATCCAGTGCGATACCGATACTGTCCAAACCGTTTTCTGTGTTACTCTGAATATAAATCCAGCCCGAATAGAAATTCTTGAAAAAAGACTTCTTTGCTGAAATCATGACATCAATTTGCGCCTCTTCATAAGGCTTGAGCGATCCGTCCATTTTGGAAAAAGTCAGCAGTTCAGAAATACCCTGTTTTTGTGCTGCCCATACCAGAGCATTGGCCATGAGGCGCGCGCCGTCCGTATCCGCCATCCATCCGTTCTCCGGATCGACATCCGATGAAAATGGAATAAATCCGAGATCGATCCGTCTGGCATTCGATTTATGTCCACAGATAACAGCTACCCCGTGACTCCATTCTGCGACAACATCTCCTTCACGTGAAGAGCCGAACCAGCTGTTAAAATTACAATGGACTCTTTGAACCTGATTGAAAATTGCATGGGACGGCAAAATCGGCATCAGGGAATCATAATGAACATCCTGATCAAGGTCCAATGACCTAAGATAGTAATAGGACTCATCTCTGAACCTTCCGCCAATTTGGTAATCTCTTCCTCCGACAACAACGCCTCCTCCGCCCTCCATATAATCTGCCAGCCGGTCGCCAAGAGAATCTGCAAAATAAAAATCATAATGGATGCCGTAATAAGCAAAAACTGCATCATAGGCATTGAGTTCTTCCAGGGTCGGCAGAATGACCCGCGCATTGATTTGGGTAATACTTGAAAACAGTGTTGTCTGATCCAGTTTGTCACACACATCATTCACATACTCGCAACCCAGAACGGCCACATGAAAACCGGTTTGGGCAGATGGCTGATGAATCACCTTGACAGCATCATCCTCAGACAATAACTCAATCCATGGATCTTCCGATTTTGCCAATTCCCGACATCGACATTCCGCGAAACGCTTCTTCATTGCCAGACAGCCATTCATGATACGCTGCTGCTTTGATATAAACGGCCCATCCGATGCAGCCCGGTCGATAAGGTTCAACTGATATTCCAGATTTTCATCTCCCTCATTTTTCATGAGGATTTGCCCCTGAACGGATGCTCCTGTCGCTACATCGAAATCGAATGTCGAAGGATTTGTCCGGAACGACAATAATGGCGGTCTCGACAATGTCGCCTTTCGAATGTTGATTTGATCATTTTTTTCTGTTTGAAATTCAATTTTTAATCGGAATTGATTGCTGTACATATCTGAGGGAATCATGATTTCATAGTCTTCCCATGAATGCATAAGAGACAATGAATCATAGGTCGCCAGAGCCCTCCATGCGGCTCCGTCATAGGCCGATATCAGCAATCGATTGTGAAGGTCCAGATTATATCCTGAAAAGGCCAGCGTCAGCTTGACTGATTTCTGATCGTCGCATCTCAGAGGCAGGGATTCAATGGAACATGAAGAATCCATCAACAGAGAATAATTGATGGTCCGCATATCCCCGTGTCGAACCGGCCATGCTTTGTGAAATGATGAATCGCTGGAAAAATCGGTTTTCCAGGGCAATGCATTTTCATATTGTAAAATATGGGTGACAAAAAGAAGAGTGTCTTTGATACATAAATCGTGAACACTGGATGCAATCACACGAAGTGTATCTGGCCGATAATGAGACGCATTTTCAGGAATATCGACTTGAATAATATAACTTGCTGTGTCGCGGGGCAGTATCTCCTGATTTGGATTTTTCAATTCATTTTCTGTTTGGAGAATCCGGGCGGACCATTGCTGCTGTGAAATGCACAGAAACTCATAGGCATCACCATTCTGACCTGTATTGATAAGCTGAAAGCCATAATCGAGCGTTTCCCCCGGATAGGCATCAGTCTTGTCCGAGAGTGTTTGCATCTTAAAATAATAAGGCGCCTGTTGAACCTGCAATTCAAAGGGAATCCGGATTTCCGGCGTTTGAAGATCATTGCTGACAATCTGGATGTTCGTTGAAACCATTTCATCCGGATCAATCTCATCTTGATTAATCATGAAATGGATGGTATCCGCAACGGATGAAAACAGCGACTCGCTTTTTTCAAATGTTAACCACGCCGGGCGTTCCATCGCCGCCCATAATAATGAATTTTGGATGAATGAAACCACATTGGTCGATTCATCCCAATCAGCGTCGGTTAAATTCATATCCACGATCCCGTGCCCGCGAACAACTTTAACTGCTGCCAGTATCTGTCCATTATCCCATTCTGCGACTGATACTGCATGGTCGGTTAAATGCTCATTTGATATCTGTTTGTTTATAGTAATCGATAATTGCTTCACACCATCCATAATCGGATGTGGGAATCGGGAATCCGCCAGCACACATCTTTCAGTATCGGCCAATGGCTCGATTTCATAATTGCGCACAATCCCGTAATATTGATTCGCCGTCACAGCCTTTTGTATATAGGCACCACCCGTGGGACCAAACACCAATCCGCCTCTGTTTTTAATATACTCGGCTAAAGTATCCGCCATCATGGATGTGTATGAACTCGAAGCATCTGAAATTAAATATAAGGCATGAAATCCGGAGAGCATATCGAGAGAGGCCGGCGAATCATATATATTCATATCGCCAACTTCCTGAAAGCATTGGGTGTTCCGTAAAAGCTGGGCCATTTCACTGATTTGAGATTCTGATTCCGGAGCATGGCATCCAATCACGGCAATACATGGACGGGAGGGAAGTGATTGATCCACACAGTCGACCATATAACGAAAATCGCCCATGCCCTGATTGGCGATCGTCATCCAGGCGGTGACCGTTTCTTTCTGAGTCGTTATGATATGCAAAGGATCCGGACAGAGTGAAACGGATATCTCTGAGGGAGCATGAATCATCACATCATCAATATAAAACGACTCGAACGGATCGTTGCAATTCGTTTGAAAACGAATCTGAATGCTGTCTGCCAATGCGCCAACCGGAATTGTGATCTCCTTTTGGACAAATCGGAACGGTTCTGCTCCAGCGCCGTCTATGCTCCCGATCTCCGTCCATATATCGTCCCATCGGATGCTGATACAGAGTGTGTCACCCGACTCTGTGTTGATTTTTCGGGTCTTGAAACTGAGACAAATGGTATTATATTCTTGAACAAAGATCGGAATTGTGGCAATGGCATCGTTGAAATCCAGCTTTAACGAGCGCTCGGAAAAAGCCGGGGATATCACCGGCTGACCGTCAAGAATCATCCAGGGCGGACATTCCAGCTGGTCGGAATCGAATAACTCCTGCCAAATCGATGTGGAACTCTGTGCAAAACACAGACATGGCCCGATCAATAAAAAAATCAGGATGATATATCTCTTCACACGACGATGCATGACTGCCTGGTTGTTTTATGGATGATCAGTATCAGAAAGCCGGTTCATTTAATATAATTATCCAGATCATTCCACGCAAAAGAATTATTATTTCATTCTTTTTTTTTATATCTTTTATTGTCGACAGGTTCTGTTATCATGATAAAAAGAACAAAACAACATGTCCCTCACTTTCTCCTGGCTCCGGATTCCTTTAAAGACAGCCTGCCCGCTCTGGAAATCTGCGATGCCATGGCCTTCGGTATCCGTCAGGTCATACCCGATGCACGGATCACATCCATCCCTTTGTCGGACGGAGGAGAAGGCTTTACACAAGCCATGATCCTGGCTGCCGAAGGTAAGTGCCGGCCGTGCAGGGTATCAGGACCGTTAGGTAAAACGATTCAATCGCATTATGGCCTGATCGGTTACAATCAAAAAACCGGTGTTATTGAAATGGCCGCTGCCTCCGGCCTGCACCTGATTCCCGAAGCCCGGCGGAATCCTCTGAACACCACCACATTCGGAACCGGAGAATTGATCCGGAAAGTGTTGAATCATAACATCAAGCAACTGATTATCGGGATTGGCGGGTCAGCGACCCACGACCTGGGGTGCGGTCTGGTTCAAGCGCTGGGTGTTCGTTTTTATAATCATTCAGGAGAAATTCTGAGGCCCATGTGCGGTGGATTGCTGCACACCGTTCAATCCATCGACATTCATGGTATGGACAGCCGGCTCAAGGATCTCGAAATCATGACTGCCTGTGATGTGAAAAATCCCGTGCTGGGCCCGCACGGCGCGGCCCGTACGTATGCCCGGCAGAAAGGCGCAGATGACCGGATAATACAGGATTTGGAAAAAGGAAGCGAGCACATCGCCGGCTTGATCGAGGAAGCAACCGGGAAATCCGTGCGAGATATTCCCGGTGCCGGTGCGGCCGGCGGACTTGGAGCCGGGCTCACGGCGTTTCTGGATTCATCTCTCAAACCGGGCATTGATCTGATGCTCGACAGGATTGAGTTTGACAAAATTCTGCGCGATGTGGATTATATCCTCACGGGTGAGGGAAAAACGGATGCCCAGACGATGAGGGGGAAAACAGTCTGGGGCGTGATTCAGCGGAGCAAAAAGCAGTCTGTACCGGTGATCATCCTGTCCGGACAAATTGAGCCCGACGCCCGGAATCTCTATGAACATGGCGTGAAAACCATGGTTGCCATTGGTCCGAAATCGGTTCCCCTGAAAGACGCCCTGAAAAACACAAGAACAGATATGATCCGGACTGTGGGTCAAATCATTCACGAATTGGTTTCAGGATAGACATACAGGAAGCGGCATCAGGCTGACTTCATCGTCATTTGACTGCAATAGACAATTGATTGTTCACATTACACTCAAACGGCAACAATCCCTCCTGAATATGAAAATCCATTGACTCAAATACCCAAAATCACTATACTATCTATAATCATGCTTCTCACAAAGAGAGGAGAACTCACTGATGGTTAATGATAATTGTAAAAATTTTAAAATATTATTTTGGATCGTCTTGGTGTTTCTGTGTCTATTATTAATAAGCGGCCGTCAGGCAACTGCTGCATCCAATGAGGTGATTATAAATACGATTCGGATTCAGGCCCTGACCGATCACCTGATTCGAATCGAGCAAAAAGAGCCCAAAGGCTTTGAAGACAGGGTAACCTTTACAGTGGTCAACCGAAACTGGCCGGGTGCTCCGATCCGCAAAGAAGAATCGGATACGTGTACGCTACTTGATATAAGCAATTATCGGATCCTGGTTCCTGAAAGCATAACGGGACTCAAAGGCATTCAGGTTCAGACAGAAAACGGCCGGACTTTATATACATTTCAGGGCCCGCCTGAAAATACGTTCATGCCAGGCCCTTCATTAAAAATCCTGCTCTGGATCATGCCGGATTCACCCCGGCTCATTCCGCCTGAATGGGGAGCAGTGCCTCCACCGGAGGATCTGCCAAACTCCGGCTGGGACACAGGCAACGATGCGCAGGATGTGTATCTGTTTATCATTGAACCGGATCAATATAAAACATTCAGAAAAAATTTCCTGAAACTGACCGGCCCTGTACCCATGCCGCCGCTTTATGCGTTCGGTCTGTGGAACAGTCGATATCATCCTTATACCGAAGCATCCGCACTCGCAACCATAGATACCTTTCGTCAGAAACAGATCCCTCTGGATATGTTCGTGGTGGACACAGACTGGCGGGTAGGTGCGTCGCATGGATATCGTATCAATGAAACCCTGTTCCCGGATATGAGACGATTTATCAAAAGGGCGCATGAAAAAAACATCCGGCTGATGGCTAATGATCACCCGGAACCTCAGACCGGATCCGCTCTGGATCCACACGAACTTCAGTATCGATGGGAGGGACTGACCCATCTTTTAAAACTGGGCATCGATGTGTGGTGGTATGACCGTAACTGGATGACCGGACTGCTCGAACCCATGCCGGGCATCAGCAAGGAAGTCTGGGGGATGCGCCTGTACCATGACATCACACAGGCTTTTCATCCTAACCGGAGACCGGTCATCATGTCGAATGTAGACGGCATCGATAACGGCATCTGGAATACTCCCTCTCATCCCGCGTCCCACCGCTTTCCTGTCTGGTGGACCGGCGATCAACGATCACGGTGGGAAGATCTGGAAGCGGGCGTGGCCAATGGCGTAAACAGTGGTATCGCACGATTGATGCCCTATGTCAATGAAGATCTGGGCGGTCATACAGGCGGCAATCCCGAGCCGGAACAATATATTCGCTGGGTGCAGTTCGGCGCGTTTTCTCCGGTTATGCGCCTGCACTGCACACGCGGGCTCACCCGCTATCCCTGGGATTACGGCAGTCAAGCCGAGCTGATCACTTCAGACTATATCCGGCTGCGCTACCGTTTGCTGCCTCTGTTTTACACAGCGGCTCGCGAGGCGTATGAACACGGTTCTCCCCTGATGCGGCGATGTGATCTGGAATGGCCGGATCAGCCGGAATCAGATCGGGAGCTTCAGTTTCTTTTGGGACGGGATCTGCTGGTGGCTCCAATCGCTCTGGGAAGAACACGGGATATCCCCCTGGAATCAGATCTGCTCAAAACGCCTGACGGGAAACCCGGACTGACAGGGAGTTATTTCAACAATCAGAATCTGGAGGGCGATCCGGTTCTGATGCGTACAGATACGTTGATCAATTTTGTCTGGGGTTCCAGAAGTCCTGACGCTCAGATACCGGACAATCACTTTTCCGCTCGCTGGATCGGTAAAATGGGACCTTTTCAGGAAACCGGTCTGTTCCATTTCAAGATCATCTCGGATGACGGTGTGCGCCTGTGGATCGGTGACAGCCTGATGGTGAATGCATGGCGGGATCAGGCACCTACCGATTATCCCGTCATTCTGAAAGTGGATTCAGGGAAATGTTATAATATCCGAATTGAGTTTTATGAAAATGGGGGCGGTGCGCATTTGCAGCTTGTACAGACCATCGACATTCCCCAGAGATTCACCGTCTGGATTCCGCCCGGCCAATGGCAGGATATCTGGACCGGAGAAACATTCAGGGGGCCTCAGATACAGATCCTGAATCCAGTATTGTGGAAATGCCCGTTATATGTGCGCAGGGGAGGCATCATTTTTTCATTGCCGCAGATGCAAAACACCTCTGAAAACAAATGGAACCGGGTGGTTGTGGATGTGTATATGCCGAATTCGAATGAAAGCAACACCCGCATTTTATATGAGGATGATGGCATTTCTCCGGCTTATCAGAGCGGCGAATTCTGTAAAACGGCTGTAACTTTATCACGCTTGCAAGACAGTGTGCATGTTCAAGTATCCGCCATGCAGGGAGATTTCAAGGGAGCGCTTTCCAAAAGGGACTGGATTATACGGCTGCATCTGCCGCCTTCCTGCGATGCTGAAAATATTCACATCCCAGGAATAGATCAGAAAAATCAGATCCGTGTGATCACACGCAAAGAAACCGATGAAAAGCGAATGCCGTTCCCAGGCAGGGGCAGTCTGCCGCGTCCCGGCGAAGAGGCGGTTCTTGAAATCGAGCTCAAGGATCAGAACACGCGAAAAGCTGCGGATCTCTCTTTTGAGCTGTAAAGCGTCGAAAAAACAGTCGACTTAGAATGAACATTTTAATTTAAACAAATCGATTGAAATGATTCACAACGAACAAATTTTCAATTAAAAAACCTGTAACCATGCAGGCTGTTTTTTCGTCTATTTTATTGTTAATTTAATTTTTAATTTTTACATTTTTTACAGATTTTTACTTATTAGTAATTGAAACCCTTGTTTGAAAATAAGGAGCGCCATGCTTCAAATCACAGATTTAACCAAACGGTATAAAGATCTGACTGCTGTGGACCGTATTTCTTTTCAGATTAATCCGGGAGAAATCTTTGGATTTCTGGGGCCAAACGGCGCAGGAAAGACCACCACGATTAACTGCATCTGCGGGCTTTTAAAGCCGGATTCGGGCATCATTACCGTGGACGACCAGGATGTTGTTACCGGAGGAGACCGGATGCGGAAAATGTTAGGCGTGGTGCCCCAGGAAGTGGCTCTTTATGAAGAGTTCAATGCCGTAGAGAACCTGCGATTCTGGGGCGGGTTGTACGGATTAAAGGGCAGCCAGCTGAAATCGCGTATCGATCAGCTTTTGGAATTAACAGGGCTCAAAGACCGTGCAAAATACGCGGTCAGCACCTATTCCGGGGGTATGAAGCGTCGGCTCAACATGGCGGCGGGCATGATTCATCAGCCCAGGCTGCTGCTTTTAGATGAGCCTACGATAGGGATCGATCCCCAGGCGCGGCATCAGATGCTGGATACAGTCCGGCAAGTAGCGCAACAGGGGACGACGATTCTGTATACCACCCATTATATGGATGAAGCGGAAACACTTTGCGACCGGATCGCTATTATTGACCATGGACATATTCTGGCCATGGGCACCCAAACGGAGATACAGCAGATTGTGGGGGAAAACCGGCTGCTGAAAGTTACGGGAACGTTTAATAAATCCACGGCAGAATCACTGCCGAAAAAGATGAAAGACCTGGTGATGCTGTCGATTCAGGAAAACGAGGTGTTGTACAGTCTGCCGATCAGGCAGACGACCGGCACGTTCCTGGAAACGCTGATAAAATCCGGTTTTGAGATCGACCATCTGGCCATCAAAGAACCCAGTCTGGATTCGGTGTTTATTAAACTGACCGGAAGGGAGCTGAGGGATTGATCTGGAAATTGATTTTAAAAGATATCCGGCGGCGGATTAAACAGCCAGCCGGTTATTTAATTCTGGTGGCCATGCCGCTTATATTTGCCTTGCTGATCGGGCTGGTATTTGGTCCTAAAGAGTCTGGGGAATCATTGATTCAGGTGAAAATGTTGATCGAAGACCGTGATGATTCTTTCGCCTCGCATTTTATTGCCAATGCGTTTGGAAATGAAGAAATGCAGAACATGTTCGATGTATCGGCTGTGGACAGCGGAGCTGGACGGCCGCTCATGGACCAGGGTAAAGCCTCGGCCTTATTGATTATCCCGCAGGGATTCGGGGATTCCCTGCTTCATCAAAATACGATTGCGCTTACGCTGATCAAAAATCCCAGTGAATCCTTTGCTCCCAAAATTGCCGAAGAAACCGTTCAAATTTTAGCCGAAGGCGGCGACCGTCTGGTTGCCATGGCCGAAGGTCCTTTAAAAACCATCCGCCGCCGGCTGGACTCTGACACCGAGATCTCCGAACCGGAGATCGCCCTGATGGGAGTACAATTGTACCGCATGATCAGAAAGGTGGACAATATTCTGTTTCCGCCCCTGATCACATTAAATAGTCCCACTTCCGACGATTCGGAAGAAGACAGCGACCGGTCATCAATGTTTGCCTTTATTCTCTGTGCCGTCCTGGTGATGGCGCTTTTGTTCAGCCTGGAAGTGCTGAGCCGCGATTTTTTCATGGAACAGGAAATAAACACGCTGACCCGGCAGCGTATCGCTGTAGGCACCATTCGATATGTTCTGGCGAAGACGGGCTTTATTTATCTGTCCGGACTGGTTTCGTTTGCTTTGGTTTGGATGATTGCAGTTCCGTTATTCGGCATTTCCCTTTCTCTTTTACAGGCGGGCCGAATGGCTCTGTTTTCTCTGGTGCTGATGGCCGGATTGACCGGTGTTATCACCATGATTTATGCACTGGCGAAAAACCGGAATCAGGGCCAGTCTATCGCGCCGGCCGTAATTT
>Ga0272441_10007814_pt1 | contig 17236 bp, 13 predicted proteins | sample SSMProp6N_FD_193582 | JGI IMG/M metagenome (GOLD analysis project Ga0272441, IMG submission 193582) | Marine sediment archaeal communities from Little Sippewissett salt marsh, Falmouth, MA, United States - SSM-Prop-6N | ecosystem: Environmental > Aquatic > Marine > Wetlands > Sediment ...
TTCATAATCGCGGATTTCGTCCTGCAAGGCCAGGGATATCTGGTAGGCGACATCGGCGATCGGTATGTCTTCACGCACAAAACTCCAGGCAATAATCGTGACCGCCCCGGTCAGCATCCCTTTAACAGGCTTTTCGGTCTGGCTCTGGGCAAAGGCAATCTCGGGGATCGTCATGGGCGCGGGGCGGGACACGTCTCCGAAAATAATCGGCGGCCGGTATCCGCGCGTTCCGTAAGAAATAATCCACCCGTTTTGAGTGGTGGCAACCCCGTCAAGTTTTTCCGCAAAAAACTCGACCATATCCGTTCGTTCAAACTCGCCGTGCACCAAAACATCCAAACCCAATCCCTCTTGAAAACGGATCAAATCAATGATCTTGTCTTTGACGTACGCCTGGTATTCCTCAAGGGTAATGCGCCCGGCCCGGAAATCCGCCCGTTTTTTGCGCACATCCGCGGTCTGCGGATAACTACCGATGGTCGTGGTTGGGAAAAGCGGCAAATGTAAAAGATCATCCTGTTGCTTCCGCCGTTCGCCGACCCCGATGGATTTCTCAAAATCGGTATCGCTCAATGCGGCCAGACGCTGACGGACGGCCCCGTTATCGCCGTAACCCCCGGTCGATATCTCCGGGATTACCTTCGCCTTTTCCAGGTATTCGGAAAGCATCCTCAAATCATCCAGTTTCTCCCGGGCAAAGGCCAGCCGCTGTTTGAGGCGCATATCCATTCTCGTCTCCCCGGCCAGCGAGATCGGCAGATGATACAACGGGCCGGCATTGGAGATCGCGATCGTTTTGGCGTGACGCGAAATTTCTTTCAGGATATCCGAAGCTTTTCTGAAGTCCGTACGCCAGACATTCCGGCCGCTCACAATCCCGGCGATCAAGACCTTCTCGGTCGGGAAACCGTTTTGCTTTAAATGATCGAGGTTGGCAGAACCGTGAACGAAATCCAAACCGATCCCCTGAACCGGCAAGGAGCACAAGACCGGATAAAAATCCACCGCATCATAATACGTGATTAAGTTGATCTTACACGATGTCTGGGCCAAAAGATCATAGGTCTTTTGAATGGCGGCGATCTCCTTGGGCGACAACTCCATCACAAAGGCCGGTTCTTCAATATGCACCTCCGGTACAGTGGTCAGGATCTCGCGATAAACATCGGCGAGCTGAAACAATATCTTATCAAAGCGCTTGGGATCGATGCCCTTGGATAGCTTCAGAAACGTAAAAGGCCCGATGAGCGCCGGAATCCCTTTTTTAAACTTGTCGGAATACTCTTTGGCCTTATTCCAGTTCAGGCGGAATCCTTTGAACTTAAACGAGGCAAAATCCGTTACCAAATAATGGTAATTGGTATTAAACCATTTGGTCATCTCAAGGGCATTTTTACCCCGGCATAGCTCGTAATATTCCTTGAGATTCTTCGGGTCATAGAGTCCGACCATGATCGCCGTGTCCAGCATCAGATCATAACCGGTCATCTCGCCAACCGGGAAATCGTCAACGGACTGCGAGTAGACCTCCACCATCTGTTGTTGCAGGTCATCAAGTTCCTGGCGGGCCTGATCTTCGGACAATTTCTCTTTCCAAAAACCTTCAACCGTTTTTTTGAACTCACGGTTGGCTCCCAGACGCGGGAATCCATAGGCGTATGTTTTCACCCCTTGCTCCTTTCCATGGGTTGTTTTCGAAGAAAATTCGTATCAGTATACTCTATCCCTGCCTTTTTTTCAATCCCGTTTTCTGTATTCGCGGGCAAAACAGCCCTGTCCCAACCTTAAACTCAGACATCGGCTGGTGTTGTGAATGCTACGGGACTTTAGCAAATTTGTTCTTAAAGGGATGCTGTTTAAAACACGTTGGTTGGCCAACGAGGTAAAAAATTTCTAAAAAATCGCTGTCGCTCACATTTCTTTAAAACAATTATCTGAGATCGTCATTAATTTTTCCAATTCTTTGGCGAGATCGTTTTCTTTATTCTTCTTGAGGATTCTGATCTGATCCTTGGCCTTGCTGCATTGCTTGCTATCAATGTAGGCCACCCCCAAATCATAGCGGATAATCGCATTATCGGGATGAATTTTATCTTGCGGATCTTCGTCAAGCAATTGGCAATAAAGACGGATGGCTGTCTCGAAATCCTTTTTGTTGTGCGCCCGCTGCGCGTCATTATAAATCAACTGCTCTTCGAAGCCGGAACAGGCGTTGATCGTCAAGACCAATAAAAAAGAAAAAATAACCATCCCAAACTTGATATAATTCTTCTTCATGCTGATCCCCCCTTATGGTTGACCTGCGAATGGATCAACCGGCCGAGCCTCGGGCTCACGGTAACCGGGAATTTCTTGATTGTCTTGAGCGACCGATAAATCTGTGGCAAATGATTCACCGCTGTGACAGACCTTTTTTTCAGCTGTTCACTGGTTTTCGGCTTTTTAATCCGTTTACCGCGCCGGACATATTCCGCGAGCATGGGCTGAGCGCCCCGGGGTGCGGATTCGCCCAACAAACCGATCACGTCCCGACGCAACACATGCCGCCGGTCGTAAAAACGAAAAACCTGCTTTCGCCCGGGCATGGTTTGTTTGCCTTCACTGGTCTTCATATGATAACGAACCGGATCCTTCCCCGGTTCGGTCTGCACCAGTTTATAGGTGAGATCCAAGGCCGGGAAATCCCGCGATACGACCATTTCGGTTCCGACACCGAAAATATCGATCGGACATTTTTTGACAACGAGATCCCGTATCTTATATTCGTTCAGATTTCCACTGGCCAAAATCTTGACCGAGTGCAGTCCGTTTTGATCCAACAACTGACGCGCCTGGCGGCTGAGCGTCTTCAAGTTGCCGCTGTCCAGACGGATTCCGCGGATACCCTGCCCAACGGCCATGGCCTTCTTGACTCCGGTCAATGTATCGTAGGTATCGACCAGGAGGATCGTATGCTCTGGAAAAACGGATTGAAATTTCGCAAAGGCGGCCGATTCTGTCTCAAACGACACAACCCACGAATGCGCCATCGTCCCGAATACCGGTAAGTCAAAGACCTTCCCGGCGTGAACATTCGAGGTGCCGAGACACCCCCCGATGGTTGCGGCCCGTGCCGCCATGACCGCGGCATCCGGGCCATGTGCCCGCCGGGAACCGAAGTCAACCACCGGCCGCTTGCGGCCGTCAGAACCCGCTGCGCTGACAATCCGCGCGGCCTTCGTAGCGACCGAGGTTTGGATATTAATAACGGATAAAAGATAAGTTTCCAAGATTTGAGCCTCGATCAATGGCGCATGGATCTGGACGATCGGCTCATTGGCAAAGCATATCTCCCCTTCCGGCAGGGCCCAGACATCTCCAGTGAATCTGAAATTCTTTAAAAAACTAAAAAATCCAGGTTCAACTTTCTTAAAGATCGGCAGGCCCTTGAGAAACCGGATATCCTGGGCGTGAAATCTGAGGGTCAATATGTAATCGATTACTTGCTCAAGCCCGCACGCTACCAGATAAGAACGGTTGGGTGGCATGGTATGGCAGTAAAGTTCGAACACGGCCAGAGGATTATGATCGTTTTGATAATAACCTGCGGCCATGGTTAACTCGTATAAATCCGTTTTTAAACCATTCATAGATTTTGTTCCCGTAAAGAAGAGGATCGAAATAAAAATCCAACTACTTTATTCTAAATAGGTTAAGAACCAAAAACAAGGGATAATTGCCTTATCGGGATTGGAAGTGTTTGTGAAGAATCCCATTGATGACCGGGATTAGAATCAGACATAAACAGGCCAGGAGACTGATCACCAGGCTAAAAGTGAAGATCCGCGGTTTAAATTTAAAGGTGAGTTCATGATGGCCGGCCGGGACGGCGCATGCCATAAAATGATAATTTGCCCGAATCACCGGAATGCGGGTTGTATTAAGAAAGGCCTGCCATCCGGAATGATAGGATTCGTTGAACAATATGATCACCGGCGTTTCGGTTACCAGATTAATCCCGACCCGATCACTGGAAATATCCGTTATCAAAACAGGTTGGGCCTTGGTCGGTTTTTCCGGGCGGAAAGAGATATTCGGCTCGTTCTCGAGTAAAACCGTTTGATGCGGATCAAACGACGGATCGCTCAACTGCGCCAAGATGGCTTGGCGGTCCTTCAATACTTTATAATCCCCATAAATATTCATCCGAGCCAGGGCCGAGGGTCGCTCGGAGAAAGAAGTCTCGTTCTCGATCGTATAACGTACGGCCGATAAATCCAAAAAACGCTGATTTTTTGCGATATCAGCCGGATAGATCAATATCGTGCCTTTCGGATATCCAAATTGGTTGATGAATTCGGAAAACCGCCGAGAGAGATACCCCAGTGTTCCGGTATAGCTGGGCAAATTGTAGATAACGTTTTTGTTGGCATTAAGTCCGGCCCGATGAAGGGCATGGACCCGGTAATTCGTCAAATCCATGCCCTGACGAAGCTCTGGACGGATATCCGGATAGGCGAAGGAAGAGTGATAAAAGGCCTCCTTATGATAGAAAGGGGCGGTAATATTATCAAAACGCATATTAAACACCAACAAATCACCGACCAAAACTATCAAGATCAAAATCCGAAAAACAAACCTCGGTAACATCCGCACCTTATATAAAACAAAGGCCCATAGGGTTAACTGAATGATCACCAAAATCCGTACGATGGCCAGAATATTATCCAAGGCATAAATTCTCAGTCCCTCGCCTAAAACGAGAATCTGCCGGAATACCGTATGACTAAACAAGATCACCAGCACAATCGGAATGGACAAAACAAAAACACTGATCCACTGAGAATGCCGAGGTCGTTTTCGAAGTCCGGCCAACAAGCCATAAAAAATCAAAGCGGTCTGGACGATAACGATGATCGTTAAAAACGGGATCCAGACAGTTTCGGAAAATATCTCCTTGTGGGAAATCGGTTTTAACAGCAAAAGGGTCCCGGCAAACAACAACAGCGACCAAGTCACAACATTCAGTGCCATGGACCGCGCGACCGCCCAGGCCGGTACGAGGTGTTTGCCCCAGCGCCGCAAACCGAACGTCACTCCCCCGGTTGTCAAACCTGCGATCAAGATCCACCGGATCAGTTGCGTCAAATTCGGAAAAAGATAAGTCCAAAAGACGGCGATCGCGGCTAAAATGACCGTTAGAAGTAAAACCAGTCTCTTCCCGACAGCCCTAATATGAATCTGTTCACGTTCCATCACCCCGCCCGTATGTCCGATCAAGGCACAAACACCCACCGGAATGATGATGACATGATAGCTGAAGTGAAAAAGCGGAAAAAACAGAATGCTGAGCACGCCCCAGAATGGCTGAAGCAGCAACCCGATGGCCAAAGCAACGAAAGCATAAATCTTCCAGAAGGCATGGGATCCGCGGGTCTTGATAAGAAAACTGGACAATATAAGGATCGCCGGGATAATTCCAAAATAGACGAAAAACGCATTCTGCGGATTAGAAGGCATATCCATCTGCCGGAAGATCAGCTGAAGCTTGGCTGAGGTCAGGGCGTTAAACCGGTCGGGTCCGAAACCGCCGGCAATCTCCGGGATCCATAAACGGATAAACATAATCAGCCGGTCATGGATCGTATAATAATCCTGCACGATCCGGTTGCTGTTCATGATCGCTTGGATACAGGGAATAATCCTGACCGCGCTGAGCGCCAATCCCGTCAGCCCTGCGGCCGTGACCGTTAAAACGGAACCCCATTTGAATCCGGACGGAGGATTCAGCAAACGGTAAAGCGTAATCACGCCCAAGGCCAATAGGACATAAAAAATAAACACGACATTGGCCGATGTCATAATCATATACACCGCGACGGCTAAAATTAAGTAATTCCAGACAGCCCGGCGGGACGACAACGACCACACCAGGTATAAATACAGCGTCATGCTCAAATAAAGTGAGATGGTCGGATAAATACTTAAGCTAAAAATCAAAAACGAACAAATTTGATAGCAGACCGATGACACCAGGGCCCAGAAGCGTGAAGGAATTTCACGCGAAAAAAACAGGTAAGCCAAAAGACCCGTCAAAAAAACCTCAACGAAGGTCTTGAGCGTCAACGCCGTCATTAATCCCCGGTCGGAGACCCAAAACAGAAGCCAGTTCAAGGGATAATAAATCATGTTCCAATGGCTGCTGAAAAATGGTGTACCGTCGTGAAAATAGGGATTCCACAGCGACCAGGATCGGGCTTGGATCATTTCGGCGAATTTATGTTTGGAAAGAAAGACCAGCGGATAGATCTCACCGATATTATCATAGCTCGAAACAAAGATCTCCCGCCTGAGAAGAAACGGGCTGAAAATAACCGCCGTGAGAACAAAATGAACGAAGGCCGCGCTCCATCCGTTAATCAACCGCCCCTCCTCACGCTGGTGATAGAGCTTGGCTCGCATACCGGATGCAATCGGAAAAACCATCCACGCCAAATACAGACAGGCCACCATCATCGCCAGATACAAAGGCAAAACGGCCAATATGTATCGCAACCCGCTTTTCTGATAAGTCGGAGGACTGGATCCATGCACTTCTTGACCGTTACTCAGCATACCCTTAACCGTCACATGACGGAAAATGGTCCGGGGATCATCCGCATCGTTGATCAAAATCCCAAACAGGCCATCTGGGGCATCAAGGTTAATTTCGGAAAATAAGCGGTCCCCAAAGAATAAGCGAATCCTTCCCTCCTTCGCCACGAGACGGCCCTGCAGGACCTTCTGCTGCGGCAAGGCGTGACGCTTGATCACCTGGGTGCCGCGGTCGGTCTTTTTTGCCCAGAAAATTGATCGCGTCGCTTGGTTGAAATAAAGGAAATGATACGTCTGCGAATCCTGATAAGAAAAAATGAGACCGCAATCACGCGGATGGTAAAGATCAAAACCGAGTTCAAACCACCGCCAGGAATCCTTGGATAAAAGCAGATTATCCAAATGGCCCTTGGCCTCACGGCGGTAGATCCCGCTCTCCTGCTCTGCCCAGGAGACCGTCTCTTCGACATTGAAAATCTGGTAATGAATCTGGCGGGCCCGGTCAACCGTCCAGCGGTAAGAACCAAACAGGCCCAGGACGACCAGGAATCCGGTTAAAGAGACAAGCCAAGGATTTTTTAATGAATTAGGCCGCATGGATCGAGGATTTTACTTTTCTAAACGAAAAATGCAAATGCCCGAAATAACTAAAGATACCGCGGATCGGGATGATGATCGCCGCCGATAGGATCGGGGACAGATGCCCGAGCTCAACCAACATCGGCATCCAGACAAAATCGAAAACCGCGATCGCAGCGTTGGTCATGCAAAAACGAACAAATTCGAAAAAGATCCCCTTGCGCCCACGGATGGGCGAACGGAACGTAATATATTTATGACATATAAAAGCATTGGCATAAGCCAAGCCCATCGAGATGACCTGGGCTGACGTATAAGCAAAATACCGCACCTCAAAAAACGGCTTCAATATAAGATAAAACAGGGTGAATGCCCCGAACCCGAAGATCGTGTTCCAGATGCCGACCATCATAAACCGGACCGGTTTGCCGTGCCGGTGATTCCAAATGTTTTTGATCTTTTGTATCAAAAATTAATCCTTTCTTTCTCAATAACCAACGGCCGGCGCATGACCTGAGTGTGGATCGAACCGATATACTCTCCCAGTATACCCAGAAAAAAGAGCTGGATCGAGGCGAAAAAGAAAAATCCGATCACGACCGGCGCGATCCCGACCGTGAACCATTCCCAAAAAATAAGTTTATAGATAAAATACCCCAAGGCGGCACACAGGTTAATGATGGCCAAAATAAATCCCAACATGGTCGCCATTCTCAACGGGACCTTGGAATGGTTCGTGATCCCAAGCATGGCGATGTCATAAAGAACATAAAAATTGTTCTTGGTAAATCCGCGCTTGCGCTTGGGCTGGGTGTAGGGTATTTCCGCCCGTTTTAATCCGATATCGCAGATCAATCCCCGGAAATACGGATACGGATCATCGATCTCACGCATGATCCGCATGACCTCCTGGTCGTACAAGCCGAAACCGGTGAAATTCTTGATGAGCTCGATTTCGGAAAGCATCCCGATCAGGTTATAATATCCCCTTCGGATCCACCGAAAAAGAAAACTTTCTTCACTCTTGGTTTTAACACCGACCACCACCTTATACCCTTCTTCCCATTTGCGGATGAGGTCGGGGATCATATCGGGCGGATCCTGGAAATCCGCCACCAGGCTGATCACGGCATCCCCCTGAGCCTGCATCAAGGCGTAGTTGGCGGAACGGATCTGCCCGAAATTCCTGGCATTAAGGATAACCTTGACATTCGGATCCTGACCGGCGATATCCCGCAAGATCTCTTCGGTCTTATCCCGCGAGGCATTATCGATAAAGATATGTTCGTACCGGTACTGAGTCAACGGGGACATGACCTCTTTAACGCGCTCATAAAGTTCCCGCACCACCAGTTCTTCATTGTAACAATGGGTAACGATACTAATCAATTTCATTGGTTAATCCTCTCTGTGCCCATCACGCTTTTCGAAAACTTATCGCCCGGCTCACCAGCCGGGATCGCCCAGCAAATTACAGGTCTTGCACAACTGGGGCGGTTCGCTCTTCGGATCAAGAAGCTGAGAACGCATCTTTACCAGCGTCGAATGATTAAAGACAACGTCGGGGCCGGCACTAAATAGGTTGCTGTTGGGACCCTGAAGGTTCGTGTCCGACCCGCAGCAAATCCCCATATTGCCCAAACCGTCACAATTGATCCGCTGCCACAATTGCGGACAGCGTTTTTTCATCGGCGGGGTTTGCAGCGGCCTCGGCCATAAACAAAAACCCGGCAAGGCCGCCTCCATGCGCCGGCGGAATTCGATAAAGGCCTGATCGTCATCGGCAATGATCTCCTCAGGCTTGGGATCCACGCCCATCGGACGGTACATCCAGAAACGGAGACTCAGGCATCCGGCGTCTTTGATAAAACGCGCCGTTTCCAACAACCGCTGGGGATTCCGCAGGACCTGACTTTTAAAAAGAATCATGCTGGCATGCACCGGGAAGACCGCATTGATCTTTTCCAGATCGCGCTCAAGGAGCGTGCGGTTTTCTTCGTAACAGGAAACGCTGATCCGGGATATCCCGGCATCCTTCAAATCCTGAATGCGCTGCAAAAGCAATACGCCATTGGTCGTCGTATTGATCAGATGCCCGTTTTGCCTCAAATAAGCCACGCTGCGATCCAAATCATTGACAAGCAGCGGCTCCCCACCTTCGAGGTCAACCAGAAGACAATCATGGTATAACGGATGATCCATGATCCGTTTGAGCTTAACCAGATCGACCTCGCTGGCACGCCAGTCCTGTTCCTGTGTTTGAAGGATCTTAGACGCGGCGCAGTGGCCGCAGGACAGATTGCACCTTAATGTCACCCATATCGATCCGATCTGCGGCGTATAGCGTTTGACCTTCATCGTGGCCCGGCGAGGCAGACTGCGAAACTTGAGATAATTGATAAATTTCGGGATCGCCGGCAGCGAAGGTATTTTGATAAGCATTTCCCGGTAATAGGCAAACCGCGATATCATGACCTCAGCGATTCCTCCTTTTTGACGCCAAACACGGTTATAATGTCATGAAGATTTTTATGTATCTTTCGGCGTCCCAACCAGGTCCCTTCCAGCCATTGATGGATACGGAAATACAATCCCGCTTTATTGCCTTTGGCCAAACGATAAAAAATCGTACTGATAAACAGGACATGCCCCATATGCCGAGCGGCCACCAATTCAAACGATGCCCGGTTTAAGGCCGCGGTGAGGGAACGGCGGTTAAAGTAAAACAGATGGACCGGGGGAATCAGGGCATAAAAATTCTTTCCTGTCAATTTGGCATAAAGACATCCCATATCATGGACCTTAATCACAATCAGCCCTTTGGATTTGAGGAGTTGATGACACTTTTTCAGCACAGCCAATGGATCCGCCATATGGTCCAGAACATCCTGCAAGGTAATACAATCGAATCGAAGACCTCCTGGCGGCTGATAATCTTCAAAGGCTCCTTCAAAAATATTTTCGCCGTACTTTTCTTTGGCGAGCCGAGCGTGATTGGGCGAACGTTCGATGCCAAATCGGTCATAACCGTCCATGACATCCAAAAAACCACCCGTATTGCAACCGATGTCCAGAACCGCCCCGGCCGGGACCCTATCACGGATAAGACTTTTCAGATTTCGGAAATAAAATTTCAGATTCTCATCGTTTTCCCGGTTGAGATAAACAAAGTCGGGATTATCCCCCCCGCCCTCATTCGTTTGTGAATAAAAGGTGTCCAGCTCCTGAGCGGATAACCGGTCCCGGACAAAGATCAGTTCGCACCCAGGGCACTGAACCAGGGTAAACCCCTTGATCTTGTATTTCAATGCCAGGTTACTATGGCCGCAAACCGGGCAGGTTGAATGAAAGGCACGGTTTGGTGAACTCATAAAATCTTTTTTTTAAATATCCATCCCGATCATAACCGGAACTAGCGGTTGAGGATAATTTCGCGCACGACCTGGGCCAGGTACGCATTGCCTTCAACGGAATAATGCCCGCCGACCTCACGCTGTGAACGTCCCCAACGAAAACGTGAGGTGCTAAAATAATCTTTGATGGTGCGGTCGTCTTTATTTGCAAAATCTTTTTTTATATTGTCGGTGAGCGTATAAAATTCCGGAAGGCGCCGAAAGGCTGCGTCACAAAATGACTCATAGCCCCATTGACCCAATGTCCGAAAATAAAAGATATCCCGGTCCCGGGGTAAAAATAGCACAATCGGCCGTTTGACCCCGCGCGCGCGGGCGACCTCAACGAACTTTTCGCAGATGCGCAAGGTCAACTCAAACGCGCCCGAAGGATGCTGGGGATCATACAGTTCCCGGTACCAGGCCCCGACGTGAAATCCGAGCTCGTCCAGCAGCCCGTAAGTGATGCGCGAATTCAAAAGGATCGCGCGCGGCAAAGAGTATAAATACGGAAAACCGATTTTGCGTTTGGACAGGTTGGTCGATTCGGGCCAGAAATATTCATGCCGCAATAAATCACGTTCTTGGGCCAAATAGGTTTCGGCATCCATCCCTGAAATATACGGAATGGGTTCCCATGAAATACCCTCATCCTTTAAATACCAGACCGGCCGGAACATAAACTGCGGGCTGTAAATGAATGTCGTGTTCTGGTTGATATTACGGACGATATTCTCGGACATGACCACTAAAATGACGATCTCGGGCTTGTCATCGGTATTCTCGATAAAACGCAGCAGGGCCTGTCCCGTGCTGTAGAAATTCACCCCGTAATTATCCACCCGGCGCTTTAGTAACCTCGATAAAACATCGGTCCAGGCCTCATCATGGCCGACGTCATTGCCATAGGCAAACGAATCGCCGTAAACCGAGGCGATCTTAACGTACCCTTCCCCTCCGGGAGAAATCCGGGTCCCGGCCTCCGTGACAAGCTCCGGTTGCGGCAGCCACCCCAAAGTGGACGAATAATTCGGTTGTGTCATCAACTCATGATAAGCCTTAATGTCCGCGTCCGATGGAGGTTTATAATAGACATGCGCAGGGATAAACCGCAGGGCCACCAGGCAGGCTGCTTCCCCTATGCCCAGCAGGACAACAATCACAAACAGGCGAAAAAAAGTATTTTTCATATGGGAAATTTGGTTTAATTAAATGTTTATTATAATTATTAATGATCCGACCGTGACCGGCTCGTCGGGTTACGACCGGTAAAGCTGTTTCAGCCGTTGGGCATCGTCCCGCAAATCATCCTCCGGGAACAACCGGTATTTGATGATCTGGCAATGCGTACATATCTCGCCGCAATACCGTAACCCATCCAGCATCTTTCGCCGGCATTGCTGGAACTCCTTCCCGTTCCAAATATCCGTGACCGACGCACGGTTGCAATCACCCATGATCCCCGGGTATTCGAACGAAAAACACGGGACCACCTTTCCGTCCGGATTGATCTGCATGGTAAAAAAAGGTTGCGGGCAGATCTTCACTTCCGATACCGGCAATCCGAACTGGGTGACGGCCTGATCATCTGCTTCAGAGTCTTTTAAGACCCTCGCGTAATCTATTCCCGAATGGATCGGCACGGTATGTTCGATCGCAATCGTATCACAGATATCGCCGAAAATCCGGTAGAATTTCTTTTCGTCCTCTTTCCCATCCAAGGCACTATCCACGACCTTGATATACATATGCACTTGACCCTTGTGTTCATAAAAATAACGCAAGTTTTCGATAAACGCATCAAAGTCCAAATCGATACCCGATGTATTCCGGTATTTTTCTTTGCTCGTCCCTTGGACCGAGACAACCAGGCGGTTCAGTCCGGCTGAAATCAGGGCATCCGCTATCGGCGGGGTGAGAAGATGCGCATTGGTCAAAATCTCGATCGTTTGAGCGACCTGCTTCCGTGCGGTATAAGCCACCATATCGGCAATCCGTTTATGCAGCAAAGGCTCCCCGATCCCGACAAAACGCAAGACCTTGATCTTATTCGGAAACCGCGTCATGTCATCCACACATTTCGTATACAGTTTAAAATCCATGATCGGTTGGTCGGAGATAAAGCCCCGCTGACTGGCGTCAATCGAAAAAATACAGTAATCGCATTTGAAGTTGCAGGCATAGACCGGGAATATCTGCATCACATAAGGGGTATCCAGAGGCAAAACATCGGCCAATCTTGTCCGTTGGCCTCCGGGGGCCTGACCGCTGATGTCTTTTGCATTCACCAATCAATCTCCGTCAAACTGGATTAGATATAAGAGCGGTATATTTCATGAAACTTGAGCAGCTCATGGGGGCAGCGCTCATGCCACATCAGATAACCCGGTTTCCGGGGTGTCAATCCTTTATTCTCGGGAACATATTTCCCCGGAAGAAAACATTTGAATAAGATCGAAATAAAATGACTCCGGACAGCACGTTCGGGATGGATAAATTGATGGATGGCCATCGGTACCGGCTCAAACGTCACCGTCGTGCCGATCTCGTTCTCAGCCACTTTGATGACCCGGTCTTGAAGCGATTCCTTCAACCGCACAATCCCGCCCGGGACATGCCAGCCCTGACCGCAATAGGGATCATCCCTCCAGGCCAAAAGTGTGCGTTCGTTTTCATCCTTGATTAATAGGTCGACATTCACCAAAGGGGTTGTTTGGCTGATATAATCAAAGACCTCATCCGGCAAGCCGGTTTCCGGCTTCGGAACGTGATCGGTCAGGACCTGGATAGCCTGGACGAGTTTATTGTTTTTATCCATTGATTGTCCCTGTCATAATTTTTTATGAAACGAGGTGCGTGTCTGATCCTCTTCGGTAAAAACCTCATCCCATTTCACGGGAAGCGGTTTACCATAGATTTTTTTGACAATATACCGGTCGATAAAACTCCGGTCTTCCGCGATCAGACAGGTATCCACATGCTCGCCGAAATGCTTGATATTTAATCCGCGCTGGATAATATCCTTGAGCGGTTCTTCGAAGACATTCCCGATCGAGACATGGATATACGGACAAGGCATCACATCACCGTACTGGGTCACGGATACCATTCCCTTGACCGCGATACAACCCATATTCAGTCCATACGCGGGCGTCAGGTGTGTAAACACCTGGTGTTTCTGCTCGAGCGTTTCCATATACTTCATATCATCCCGGTCGACAAGAACGTCAAACTTCCCTTCCCAGGACCCGACCGGCTTGGCATAAGTTACGAATACGCCGATGTTTTTTTCATTAAAAAACTCGACGAAATCAATAAACTCCTGCGACCGCAGCCGCTGCTTGGTGACAACGGTCTGAATGAAAATTCCCAATCCGGCGTTCAGCGCCGCGTCAACGGCGCGCAGGGCCCGGGCATGCGATCCTTCGGCATTGCGGAATTGATCATGCTGCTTGGGATCCAGGCTGTCAATACTCAACTGGATGCGGTCGACCCCGATACTTTTCAAATGCCGCGCCCGCTCATCATCCAATAACCACCCGTTGGTATCACAGTTGATATAAAATTTCTGGGGGTCGATCGCGGCCACGACATCGTCAAAATCCTTAAAGACCAGCGGCTCCCCGCCAGTGATCACGAATCGGGCCAGGCCCATCTCATCCGCCTGCCGGGCCAGCGACCGGACATCATCCAGGGTGAAGGTACGACGCGGATTCTTACCTTGGAAACGTTTGACCGAGCAGTGCACACAACGCAGATTGCAGACGTAATTATACTGAAACTGGATGATCGCGATACTTTCCCCCCGCCGGATCTTTTCGTCAAACTTCATGACCTTTTCATAAACGTACGGTTTGGTCGCTTTAAGCAACTGACGCTTTGATTTTTCCGTGGATTTCAGCGGTTCAGACTCTGCTGACATCAATAATTCTCCTGTTCTAGTCGGGCCGCACCCGGCCCTGACACTTTCCTATCCTAAACAACCTCCAGACGCCCCTTATTCAACCAGCACGCGTCGATCCGGCGGTCAAAACGTTCACGGATGATCCGGGCGACTTCCTGGCAATAACTACCCGCCATGATGATGACGGCATCGACCGGATCCGTATTCAGGGTTTCCGGAGGCACGATCGGAATATGCGTAGCCGGCGTGTAGCGCCCTTGCTTAAACGAAGCCGCATCGATCACATAACGGATTTTGCCCCCGAGGTCCGATAAGGCCATGACCGCCAGGGCCTGATGCCCAGCGCCCCATACAGCTACCTTCCCGTCTTCATAGTATTCAAGATACTGCTGGATCTGCCGCTTCAGTTCTTTCTGGCAAAACTGAAACGGAGAAAGATCCAAACGAACAGCCCGGCCCGGGTCCGGTGCGGACAACCGGCTCTTGCGGACCCTGGCCGAAATAATATAATCATGCCAGACCTCCCGGCAATCCAACACCTCGAATCCGTGCAGGGTCAAAGCCGTCGCCAGCGTATCACGCGTAAAATACAGCAGGTGATCTCCGATAAATTCGGAAAAAAGATTCTCGCGCACATTCATGTCGAAATTCGGGACCTCGACCAAGCCGACGCCTCCGTCAACGAGATTATTGGCCATGGCGCCTAAGAGGGTATCCGGTTGGGGCAGATGTTCCAGGAAACTCATCGCAAAAAAAGCATCGAACGGAGCCTGCGGGATCTTTTCATCCAAGCGTCCCAAGAAACCCCGACTGACGTTGAGACCGGACCGACGGCAGTACGCCACGGCCTGCTCGCCGTACTCCAGTCCGTGGGCATCAGCTCCGGCGTCCCGAATCAAATTAAGATATTCCCCGTGGCCGCAGCCGATCTCAACAACCTTCTTGCCCCGCAGCGAAAATCTTTCAATGAAATCCGAAAATTGCTTGATCCGGAAGTCCCGCATTTCCGGGGAAAACGCCGCGGCCCGGATCACCTCACGATGATACGAAACCGGCGGATTGCTCAACTGTACCAACCCGCAGGCCGTGCATTGGTAAATATCGAGATTGACGCCTTTATCATCTTTAAGATCTTCGGGCCCGGGCAGATACTGCGCGCCTTTAGGCATATTGGCGTACTGCAACAGCGGTTCTTTAAAAAGATCATGACCGCAAACGCGGCATTTCATATTCGGCATTAAACACTCTTTTCTTATTTATCGATCAACAATTTATCCCGGTCGATCCGGTCCTTATGCTGTTCGTACCAGGCATAAGTCGCCGCAATAGCCTCGTTGATCGGAGTAAAATCAAAATTTCCAAGCTGCCCCAGCAGGCGCGAATTATCGCCGCTATAATTGCGGTCCAACCCATCCTGCAACACGCGGATCTCCAAATCTTTTCCCGTGACATCCCTGACGATCCGCGCCAATTCCGTGAGTTCATAGGTCCGGCCCCGGCAAACATTGTAAACATGTTCGTCCGGCGCGTGTTCCAGGAACCACCCCGTGATCTTCATCAAGTCTTTTATATAAAGATAATCAAAAATGGCGTTTTGCTTGATCGTGATCGGCAGATCCCAAACCGCTTTGCAGCAGGCATTGGAGATAAAACGGATCTCCCAGTCCTCATGCGGTCCGAAGACCCCGAACAAACGCATATTAAAAATATTTTCGGACTCCAGCGCGTGTTGGGTCATTCGGTAAACGGAGGCGCCGTAGGGGTCCGGGGGGACATGCGCGCCGAAATAATCCTCATTCATGCGCGGGGTCAAATGCCGACGGTCATATTCGGCACCCGAACCGTAAAAAAGCAGCTTACCGAACAGATCCGGATGCCGGGCGATATTAAAGAACATCTTCAGATTGTTTTCATAAACCTCGTCCTGGGCCTTAACGCTGTTTCGGGCCGCATCCCAGGTGGCGCAGTGAATGACATAATCAAAGGGTGTCCGTTTGAGGTATTGGAAGACAGCCTTCTCGTCCAATAACTCCAGCTCAGCATGAGGCGGCGCGTAAACTTCAAGCTGATCGCGGAAATACTCCTGAAGGTTCAGGCCGATAAATCCGCTTCCGCCTGTGATAAATAACTTTTGCGACATAAATGGGCGACTGCCGGATGTTAACTGTCGGACCAGACCGTGACTTCGGTCTTGCGTCCGGGATTCTTCATGATCGACTCATCCACATAAAACGAGTCATCACTGAAATAGGTGGTCGAAATTTCTTCGATGACCGTGCCCGTTTCCGTACTGATGATATGACGGCAACCTTTTTCCACCGTGACGATATCTCCGGGCCGGCACAACTGGACCTGCCCGTCCAATTCAAGACTGACCTCCCCGTACAAGATCCGGAAGGTCTCAACTTTCTTTTTATGATATTGCTCGGGGTGCTTTTGCCCCGGGATCAGTACGATCAACTTCATACAGTATTCGCGATTCAATAGATTGACAATCGTGGCCCCGTATTCTTCGAAACGGTCAATCCCGTAATGATGCGATATCTCCAGATCCAAGGACCGGGGAACCAGCACACGGCTCTCCTTCAGGACCTTTTTAACCTGCTCGACGATTTCTTCAACGCGTTTAACGTTATCAATCTTATGGATTCCATGATGCAGCACGGGTTGATTCGCGGGGATGTCAGCCTGAGCGTAATAATCAATGTATTTTGACATCTCGTTCATGGTCAGTTGATGCTCCTGACGGGGGATGGCGCCGAAGACATTCTCTAAGGTCACCGGCTCG
>Ga0272441_10007815_pt1 | contig 17235 bp, 11 predicted proteins | sample SSMProp6N_FD_193582 | JGI IMG/M metagenome (GOLD analysis project Ga0272441, IMG submission 193582) | Marine sediment archaeal communities from Little Sippewissett salt marsh, Falmouth, MA, United States - SSM-Prop-6N | ecosystem: Environmental > Aquatic > Marine > Wetlands > Sediment ...
TATCTCCCCTGGCTCCTGCGCCAGAAACTCCCAATATAATTTCCGAACCAATATTCGAAGCAAAAAGCGAAGCTCCAATAACAAACCATCCCTGGTTTTTTCCCGCTAAGAAATAATCGACAGAGGAAAATTCCAGATTCTTTTCACCTTTCGAAGCCCATCGGGCAATCCAAAGTATTAAGGCGAAATAGAAAAATAAAATGGAATAATCTAAAAATTGGAAATTGGATAACATAATTTATTTTTTAAATAAATTTAAAAAACCTAATGATATATATTTTAACTCAGATATAGAACTAAAATTGCCACTTTTTAAGGCCCGGAGTTCTTCTCCCATTTCTTTAAGTTTTGACGTGGCGTAGTTCTCTTGTTTCCGGTTTCCAGGATTTCCGGGAAAAACATAACCCGCAGGAGCGATTCTGTTTTTCTATGAATCGATTCGCCATTGCACTATTTTCTCATTATTTTCCTCCGCGGGCGTCATTGAAATGTATATTACTCTCTTCAATATGGTGGTCAGTTTTACTTTAACATTTTTCTTAGTACCAGGTGTGTTTGATAATTCAGTATCTTAGGAAGACCAACCAACCGCTTGCTATGATTCCTTTCTTTAGAAAAATCCGCAAAAAACTTGCTGACGACAACCCAACCTCCGCTAAGGCTACGGCTGGTATGAAAACAGGAAAATACCTTAGTTACGCCATTGGGGAGATTGTTTTGGTAGTGATAGGGATTTTGATTGCTTTGCAGATTAACAATTGGAACTACAAACGATTGGAACGAAAGGAGGAAATCGAGATTTTAAATAGTGTCAAGAATGATATAGAAAATACAATCGCGGAATTTGATCATTTAAATCAAATAAGAGAAAAGATGCTTTCTTCCACTAAAAGCATTTTTAAATTGACCAACTCTATGGATTTTGAAAATAAAGAGTTAGATAGTCTGATAGGACTAACCTTTTACCGGCCTACTTTCAATAACATACTGGGCACAATTGATCAATTATTTTCTTCAGGTAAGATCAGCCTTATCCAGAATGATTCTATCAGGAATTTCCTGATCTCCTGGCCGGGATCAATTAACGACATGATTGAAGAAGAAACGTATGCCATGACATTGTTTCAAAATAATTATTACCCTGTAGTGGCCAAATACATTCTCATCCAGGATGTCATTGACCAGAACTTTTCTACATCATTCTTCGGCACAGGAATAAGGGAAGAAGAATATTCAGATATTCCACTGAAAAGTGACCGTGAGGGCTTACTAAAAGACAGGGAGTTTTTGAACCATTTACGAATGAGAGCCTCACATTTACAAATTACAAATACTGAAACCAAGGAACTCACCCTTCATGCCAGAAAACTTATTGGAATGATAGATAATGAAATCAAATTCTAGTCATAATATCAATAAAATGAAGTAATGAAAGGCCAAACCCCAGACCAATGATAAAATTCTTTCGCCAAATACGACAAAGACTGCTTACTGAAAACCCGCCTGCCGGACGGGCAGGTAAATTCAGCAAGTACCTGCTATATGCTATTGGAGAGATCGTACTGGTGGTAGTTGGGATATTGATTGCTTTGAGTATTAATAATTGGAATGAACAACAAAAAAGGGATGTATTGGAAAAGGAATACTATTGTCGCCTAAAGGAAGATGTTAGACAAGATGAAGAAAAAATTGAAAGTTTAATTATAGCAGTTAAAAAGCGCTTGGTCGCTTCTAATGAGGCTGCCAGATTACTGCAAAAGAGCGACCCCCTAAAAACAGAAGTTGGTAGACAATTTGAATTTGCTTTAAAGGGTTCATATTCCACTTTCGTCGCTAACAACGCTGCATTTGAAGATTTAAAATCAGGTGCTAATCTCAACATAATTAAAGATAAACGCGTGATAAATGCTTTGAACAATTACTTCAACAAAATCAAAGGATATACAGATGTGATTCGGGTTCATACTGACTTAATGGTAAACAATCAATTTTCTTATAGTGATAAATTATCAACTGGTTGGGTACACGGCAAAATGACTACGAGTCGTTTTTTAAATGGTATGGATAAAGATGTTTTTAATGCCATAAATATCAGTGAACAAGAATATTTTTCAGAAGAGATCAAATATTCATTATACAATGATGCACTTTTGCACATATCCTCTAACGCAAGAACAAAAGAACTTTTAATGCTTATCAAAGAAGAAATCTATATCCTACTAAAACTTTTTGACAACAAATGTGATACTTAGATAATCTGGATTATTATGATCAACTTCTTTAGAGGGCCGAACGATAAGCAAAGGTCTGGTAGACCTTTGCTAGTGAGGAGCCACCTTGCTCTGCCATAGTGGCTACGCGAAGGCGAGGCTGGTGCGTGGGCAATGACGACATAAACGGTTTAGTTTCTGATGTAGGAAAACATAAGGAAAAGATTATTACCTTCCCACTACGACAATTATTAGTTTGAAACTTTTAGAAGTGATTAAAATCAAAATTGAGATGACACCGCAGACAAGCTCTCTAAGGTAAAGAAGTTTCATCTGGGCTTAGAGATTGGTTTATTGAAAACAAAAGATACCTTTAAGTGGGCGAGCTAATAATTTCCTATCATTTAAAACTTATGACTAATGCGAATAAACTATTTAATTTCAACTACTCTGTTCCTTCTATTTGCAAACACATTAATTCTATTTGCACAGGTTAAGGCTGTCTATTTTGGCGAATTAATTGATGGCCAAGGAAAAAAGATTGTCAGTGCTGTTGTTATTATAGATGCTGACCGCATAATTAGTGTAGGAGAAGAAAAAGATATTTCTGTGCCCGCAAATGCAGAGAAGATTGACTTAAAGTCTTACACAGCTATTCCTGGACTAATTGATGCTCATACCCATATGACTTATTATTGGGATGAAAGTCCTGGCACTAATCCCTGGTGGCATCGGTGGCAACTTGGAGACATAGGGCCATCAGTAACCGTTTTCCTTGCACAGGAAAATGCAAGAAAAACACTTGGATCTGGTGTGACAACTGTGAGAGACCTGGGTTCTTCTGATAATATGGACTTTGCCATGCGTCACTTAATAAACCGGGGTGCTATGCAGGGCCCAAGAATGTTTGTTGCCGGAAATGGATTACATATCAGCAGTAAACCTTATAAAATTGGGGCAATCCCTGATCCCGGTCAATGTGATGGTATTATAGAAGTACAACGTGTTGCAAGGCAGCAATTGGCCTCAGGTGCAGACTGGATAAAAATGTATGGATCTACCGGAAGCGACCAGGATGTCACAGGTTTTCAAACATTTAGCTTTGATGAAATGAAAGCCGCAGCCGATGTTGCCCATTATGCAGGAAAGCGCATTGCTATTCATTCTTATGGTCCAGATGGTGCCCGTGATGCGGTGAAAGCAGGAACGAATACAATAGAACATGCTATAGACATTGATGATTTAACTCTTACAGCTATGGCGAAGAATGGAATTATTTACGTGCCAACAGTGGAACATAACAGATATTACATTGAGCACAAAGATGAATATGGCTATAATGATGCTATTGTTAACAATTTGAACGAGTATATCGACAAAAACTTTGAAACACTAAAAAGGGCTATAAAAGCAAATGTGAAAATTGCTATGGGGTCAGATGCTGTATTTACTGGATTTGGAGACAATACCCGAGAGCTTGAATGGTTCGTAAAAGCTGGAATGACGCCAGAACAAGCATTAAGAACTGCGACAACGACAGGAGCAGAAATGTTAGGAATGGAAAAAGAATTAGGAGCCATTGCCCCCGGTTACTATGCAGACATAGTGGCGGTACAAGGAGATCCCATAAAGGATATTAATGTTATCATTAACAACGTAAAATGGGTCATGAAAGGGGGGGAAGTTGTAGTTGATAAAACAAAGGAAACAATCTCCAAATAAAAATTTAAACAAAACTTAACTACTGCCTTTGAGGGCTGATGACCGATTACAAAATGAGAAGGATTAATTTTTTTTAGGCGAATTCGACAAAAACTCGCTGACGACAACCCAACCTCCGCTAAGGCTTCGGCTGGTATGAAAACAGGAAAATACCTTAGTTATGCCATTGGAAAGATCTTGTTGGTGGTGATTGGAATATTTAGAGCTTCTTTTTTATAAAGATAGCAAAGGATGCTATGGCTTCTTTTTTAAAAATTCTGAGACTTAAAATAGTGTTCTGTTTTCAGCCTTTTTAAGATGTCGTTTCCTTCCATCAAGCCCCAGATCAAGGATTTAATTTAGTACCTTGTAACTACATGAAACTAAATTCATTACCTTGTAATTAAGTGAAACTAACTTCATTTTTTGGTTTCTTTGCATTCATTTTCATTTGGACTGGTGAGGCCCAGATGGATAATCCCATGCCAATTGCCAGGATTGAAGGAATTACCTTCGACGGCCAGGTAGACGAGCCCGCCTGGAATAGCATTCCTCCCCTGCACATGGTGCAGTACGAACCCAATGCCGGGGAACCCCCCACGGAAAGAACCGAAATAAGGTTAGCCTATGACGACCAATACTTCTATGTATCTATGCGGGCATTTGACAGAGACCCGAATGGGGTCAGAGCCACTTCTCTTTATAGGGACCGTATCGCAGGATCAGACCACCTGGAGATCCTTTTAGACACTTACAACGATAACCAGACCGGCTACGTATTTACTACCACCCCTACCGGCATCCGGAACGACCTGGAAATTTCGAATGATGGTGTTGGGGGCACCATGGCCTCCGGGAACTGGCTGAACCGAGATTTTAATACCTATTGGGATGCCGAAAGTACAGTCAGTAAAGAAGGTTGGTTCACCGAAATGCGAATCCCTTTTAGCAGCCTGCGTTTTCAGGATAAAGACGGAAAAGTAATTATGGGCCTCACCGTGCAGCGTAAAATTGCACGGAAACAGGAAAGATTGGTTTTTCCTGCCGTAACACCAGAATCCAATTATGCCTTTTTAAGGCCTTCCCTGGCTCAGAAAATTGTGCTATATGGCATAAAACCCAACAAAACACTATATGTCACCCCATATCTTCTTGTGGGTCATAACCGCTCCAATAATCTGAATGAGGCCGGTACGGCTTATACCGCAGAAAGTGATTACCAGACTGAAGTTGGGGGCGATATCAAGTTTTCCATCACCAACAACCTTACCGCAGATTTTACCATCAACACGGATTTTGCCCAGGCTGAGGCAGATGACCAGTTGGTGAACCTCACACGCTTCTCTCTTTTCTTCCCTGAAAAGAGGCAATTTTTCCAGGAGCGGGCCTCCGTTTTCGATTTTCGTACAGGTGGCCTGAGTCGCTTGTTTTTCAGTCGCAGGATCGGGCTTACGGATGATGGGGAACAGGTACCCATCTATGGTGGGGTCCGGCTCATAGGACGGATAAAGGGCTGGGATCTGGGAATCCTGGATATGCAGACACAAAGCCTAGATACTATTCCATCTGAAAATTTTGGGGTACTGCGGGCAAGGAAACGGGTTTTTAACCAAAATAGCTTTATAGGTGCCATGTTTACGAGCAGGTTGGATGTCAATGGCAACAGCAACCTGGCCTATGGCCTGGATGGCCTTTTCCAGGTGAGCGGAGACGATTACCTGACCGTCCAGTGGGCCCAGACTTTTGACAACCAGAGCGAGGATAAGGCTGCCAGCAATTTTAAAAGCGGCCGCCTGGCCCTGGAAGTGAACCGCAGGCGGCGCAGGGGGTTCGGCTATACCATTGGCGCCATTCTTTCGGGCCCTAACTATAATCCCGGGGTGGGTTTCGTGGACCGGAACGACTTTAAGTATGGAACCGCTGCTCTTTCCAATGCCTGGCTTATGCAAAAAGGGGCTTTTATATGGCACAAACTCGAATTATTGGGGAATGCTTATCTGGATAACGAAAACCATGAAGTATTGTCATCCGAATACGGAACAGAATGGTCTTTTACCAGAAGGAACCTGGACAATGGAAGCCTGTTGATTAAAAAAGTATATGAAAACATCCTGGAGGATTTTGAACTTGCAGGAAATGTGGTCATACCCCCGGGAGCATATGACTTTTTCAGGTTTACCGGAACCTATAGCATGGCGGTTGATAAGACCATCCGCACAGGCCTTATCCTGGAAACCGGCTCCTTTTACGATGGATGGCTAAATAGTCTCACCCTCACCCCTTCCTGGTACATTTCTAAATACTTTCAACTAAACCTGGAATACAATTACAATTACGGGGAGTTTAACGATAGGGGTGATTTGCTGAATTTTCATATTGCCAGGCTTCGCATTGGCACCGCTGTAAACCGAAAGATTTCTACCAATGCCCTTTTACAATACAATGGTTCTCAGGATCTATTTGCCATGAATGTGCGTTTCCGATGGAATTTCAGGGAAGGTCAGGACCTCTGGATTGTATTTAATTCGGGCCTGAATACCAATCGTTTTTCATACACCCCTACCCCGCCGTCAACCGCAAACCAATCCATCCTGCTGAAGTATGTACATACCTTTATTTTCTGAAGATGACATTAGAGAAATTGCATTCCATCTGTTTGAATAAAAAATAACCAAATGAAAAAAATATTAAAAGTCACCGCCATTTTGTTTTTGATAATTATAGCCTATGTGTTCTATATTTTTTATTCAACAGGATTTTTCCGCAAAGTGGAAAACTCTTTTGCCGGAACAATAGAAAAGCAAATTGAACTTCCAGGCGTGGAAGATATGCAGATAAGCTATGAGGATAACTTTATTTTGCTTTCATCAGATGATCGGGCTGGCAGAAGAGATGGAAACAAAGAAAAAGGCCACTTATACTATATAGACCTCACCAATAAACTGTTTCAGCCTATTCAGCTCACTACAGAACTTAAAATACCCTTTTATCCACATGGCATCTCCATGATTCGAATTGCAGAAAATCGCTACAGGGTCTACGCCGTTAATCATGTAGACGGCAAACATTCCATAGAAGTTTTCGATTTGCAAGATGATCTTCTGACCCATATTCGAACCCTGCAGCACAATTCCATGATTAGCCCAAATGATATTGTGGCTATAGATAAGGAGCGATTCTATTTTACCAATGATCATGGTTTTACCAAAGGATTGGGGAAATTTGGAGAAGAATATTTGGGCTGGGCAGCTTCTAATGTGGTTTATTTTGACGGGAAAGAGTATCGGGAAGTGGCAGATGGAATTGCATATGCAAATGGCATTAACCTTGACTTTAACCGAAGCCTGCTGTTCGTTGCCTCGCCAAGGGATTTTTTGGTAAAAGTATTTCATATAAAAGAGGATGGTGATTTAGACTTTATCGAGAACGTGGACTGTGGAACAGGGGTTGATAATATTGAATTTACCCCTGAGGGAAAAATGTGGATTGGATGTCATCCCAACTTATTGGCATTTGCAGCTTATGCAAAAGGAAGTGAACCTATTTCCCCTTCGGAAATTATTACTATTGATTACCGAAATAAGGGAGATTACAGCAAGGAAATTGTTTTTTTAGATGATGGTGAGCATATGTCTGCATCAACAGTTGCCGCTGAATATAAAGACCTCATCTTTGTGGGTAATGTCATGGATAGTCACTTTTTGATTTTGAAAAAAGAACGGCATACTCAAAACTAAATTAAGTGGTGGGTGTAAAACAAAATAGGACTAGTTTATAAACCAATAGAAGTGCCCTGCTATTGCATTGGGAATCTCCCTCATGCCTTACCTGGATGTGATGATGGGATAGCCAGATTTTTCCCGATTTTATGATGGCGTCACCGCCGACAAGGCTCCTTATGCAGGGGAATAGTAGGTATCGGTCGGTTTTATAATTAATATGGACCGACTTAAAGTCTCTTATAATAATTCAGTATCTTAGGAAGAACAACCAGCCACTTCTTCCTATGATCAACTTCTTTCAGGACAGAGCGTCAAAAAAATGTCTGGCAGACATTTTTAGCGAATGGGCCAGATGGCGCGTTGGCGTTTAAAGCAGAACCTATGATTAATTTTTTTAGGCGAATACGCAGAAAACTCGCAGATGATAACCCAACCTCCGCTAAGGCTTCGGCTGGTATGAAAACAGGAAAATACCTTAGTTACGCCATTGGGGAGATTATATTGGTGGTGATTGGAATTTTGATTGCTTTGCAGATTAACAATTGGAATGAACTTAGAAAGACTCACCTTCAGGATCTTGAGTTTCTTAATAATCTGAAGGTTGAATTGTCAGTAGATATTTCCGCCCTAACCGCTAGAAAATCTCAATATCAGAGCATTAATGATAACATAAAAAATACTATAAAGCTGTTTGATGGTGGTGTTCAAAGTCTTACTCCTGATGAACATCAGGAAATCGTTTCGGCTCTGACCCTATTTCAAATACTTACTCCGATTAATAAAAACATCAATCGAAGTGATTTGGCAATTGCGCAAGGTACGATTGATAGAATTGACAAAGAATTAAATCGCAAATTCTTAACCTACCTTCAGGAAACCCAATCCATTAATGCTGCTATTACAAAACTGGGTGAAACCCTACAACAACTTGAAATACTTTACATTCATCCAAATGTCGATTACAATGAAATAAATCCTGCAGCTGATAAGGTTGATTTCGATTTTAAAGAAATTTTTAATAACAGAGGCATCAGAAATGCACTGCAAAAATCATTCAGGTATCGCAGAGCATACATTGACTCTATGTCTGGTAAAATTGAAGAAGCCGAAAAACTAATCGTCCTCATCGATCATAAATTGGCTGGGGCAGATTAAAAAATAACGAAAGGCTAACAAGCTGTATAAAATCATTACGCAATAGGCGTGACGGCTCATAAGCCAATCGTTATCTAAGGATCCTTGAAATCCTCACCGTCTCCTCACTGACCCTTTTCTGCCCTACTTTTCCGTAATATTCCTGGGGTATCTTCATACTTGAATGCTAACAATAAATGGTTAACTTGGAATGGTTAATCAACCACTGCCTCGCTGGCGTTTAAAGCAAAAACTATGATTAATTTTTTTAGGCGTATCAGACAGTCATTACTAACTGAAAATAAGTTCAGTAAGTATCTGCTTTATGCAATCGGAGAGATAGTGCTCGTCGTTATTGGAATTTTAATTGCACTTCAAATCAATAATTGGAATGAAGGAAGGAAAGAACTCAGTAGTCTAAAGCTCTATTAGAAGAGTTTAAAAGAGACCTTGCTCGAGATACAATAGAAAGTAATTACGTCACAGGCAAATTTACAGTCCAATGTAATGTTGTTTATTTTAATAGGATATTTAAGGACATCTGGCTATTAGAAAAATACATTATTCTTAGTGATAAGATAATTTACCAAAGCATCACCTCTGCAGTTACACCAATTGAATAAGAATCAAATTTATCTGTATATTGACCTGTTGTGTATTGAGGAACATCATTGACTATATCCTCAAGAAGAAGATATTCCCCATCGAGATTAGACGCGTTGTAATCTGCATAAATCCCCAATGAAAGCTGTTTAGAAACTAATCGTTTATAGTAAATACCAGTGGAATAGGTAATGGAACTAGCCGAAAGAAATTCAGTATATATGATATCATCACTTTCCGAATTTTCGTCGGAATTAATAGGTGTTAGCCTTATTTTGGTATTTGCGGCGGTAATTCCTCCCATAAGAAACTTAGAACCTATCCTGTTTTTACCAAATGAATATTGAAAAAATGGCCCAACGCTGTATCTGCTGCTACCGATTGCTTCAACTAAGATATCATAGCCTTGATTTTGAAACTCCTGCTTAACAGCATCACTTATTCTTACAGGAAAAGATTGGATCCCTACATTGCCACCGACACCAATGTATTTATTAAAGAAATAAGCGCCTTCCAAATCTGAACTAAACCCCGTTTGAGCTCTAACCGAATTGTCACCAAGAACAAATTCGTCAACCAGATTGGCTAAACCAATTTTAAAACCAAGGAAAGAAGGTTTGTTTAAATTAGGGTCCTTCTTAGCTGTATAGTCAATCTCGTTTATCCCTTTTCCTTTATACCATTTATCATTTAAAAAATAAGCAAATTCTGTTAAGGATATACCGAGTCCTGCACCCACTAAAACATCTGAACTCCAGTGCCTATTATTTAATTGTCTGAAAACACCAGTAATAGTGGCTAACATATATGCGCCAATACTATAATAAATGCTTCGTTCCCCGTATTCCTTGTGAAAAATGTGTGCACCCATAAAAGCGGTAGCCGTATGACCGGAAGGAAATGAATTATTGGCTGAACCATCTGGCCTTGGTTCTGCAATTCCATATTTTAAACCATTTATCACAATTAATGAAAGTGCCGCACCTGTCGCAATAGTAGTTGTTTTACGAAGAACCTTGTGTTTACTCTTTATTCCTGCCAGGTCAAAAGCATAAACCGCGGCATATGGAATGAACTGCGTATAATCGTCCAGGTCATTCTCAAAATTTGGAAAATAGCGATCAATAAATATTTTGTTATCTACTCTATTAAGGAAGCCATTATCTTTATAGGTATAGAGACCAATGGCAATAAGTGCTGCAGAAGCAACCAAAGATTTACCGGTATCTGTTTTTATCCATTTGGGTTTGGCCACAATGGTGGTATCCTGTAAAAAATTATTAAAATCAGGTACATGATACCCAAGAGCGATTGGAGCTTCGGTTTTTGTGCCAAAATCGTATGGCTGGTTGGTATAGCTAGAAATCACATTACCTTGAGACAGGCCTATATTAACTGAGAAAATTGCAATTACAACTATTATTAGTTTCATAACCAAAATTTAAAACTTTTAATTTAGCAATAAGGGAACTTTCAGTAATCCGCTAACAATAATACGCAGGAAGAATTTATGGTACTATGATAAGTATCATGTTTTGGATAAATTGTGTTTTAATAAGCGATCCAGTCTCACGATTTCTACCAAACCCAATCAACCGTATTCAATAGTGAATGCGATTTAAAGTCACATAGAATAATTCCTTACCTTAGGAAGTTCAACCAACCACAAACCAATGATAAAATTTTTTAGAAAAATTAGGCAAAAAATGCTGACTGAAAATAAGTTTAGCAAATACCTAATCTATGCAGTAGGTGAAATTATACTTGTAGTGATTGGAATTTTGATTGCCCTACAGGTTAATACGTGGCGAATGGAAAAAAAGGATCGGCAAATAGAAAAAACCATTTTAAAAAATATAAAAAGAGATTTGGAAAGTGATATTCAAGAATTTAGAAACGTAAAAGAATTTAAAATATCACAAAATGAAGCTGGAATTAGGCTTCTGGAACATTTAATCGATGGTTCAAAACCACCAGAAGACACAGTGCAATTTGTTAAGGATATGCACCTTATAATATACTTCATAGTCCCAAGCTCAAATAGTACTTCATTTGATATCGCAACCAATACAGGTTATTTGAACAATATTACAAATGATAGTTTGATCGATGAATTATCAAAATATTTCAACAACATTGGACTTGAACAGCACGTCACTGAAACTAAAAGGTTTATCAACGCTTATAATGACAATTACCTTATGAAAAATTATCCTATGTTTTCCAACAAAGTAATAGCTCTTGACGGTCAAGGTGGAGAATACGCTTTGGAAAGATACAGCAATGACAACCGATCTATTTTACGACCACAAGATATTAGAGGTGATATAAGTCTTGAGAACTATTTAAATATGCTATCCATAAGACTAAAAATAGGTATAATGGGACTTGAAAATAAAGAAGAATGGGCTAACAGACTAATCCGAAAAATTGAAAATCAGCTCAATTTAAAAAAATAACGAAAGGCTGACAATAATCATTGTGCATAACTCCCTCTTCCTGTAATATTATGGAGAACTATCTTTATGGGTATTATGAAAACTCAATCACTAATTTTATTGGTAGTAGCATGTCTTATAATTTCTTGCCAACCTACTGCAGAAGATCCCCTTAAGCAACGTTTAAAATCTGAAAATGCAATTGAAACTCGCATTGGAACATTAGAATTTACACACGATTTCGAAAATGGCTACCCGACAGATGGAACGGTCGACTTGTTGTTTGACGAAATGGATTTCCAACGAGCGTGCCAGGCCTACATTTGGGCTATTCCCTATGTTTCTATGTCTCAATGGCAATATGTGCATAATGTAGAACTAGGGGCAAAAAACGGCCAGATAATCTATTTTGAGAGCTATTATGATAAATTAGGTGGGCTTACCTATAACAACATGACGCCCTATGCCCTGCCATTTATAGATTTAGAGAAGGAAGGTCCATTTGTCGCAGAAATGCCTGATGGTGAAATTCGTGGTGCAGCACATGACTTCTGGCAAATTGGAATATCCCAAATTACCGAACCAGGTAAGTATTTATTCGTTGGTCCAGGTCAAGAAGTTAAAGATTCAGTTGGCTACAAGGTTTTGCATTCACCGACCAATAATCTTTTATTAGGTATTCGTTTAATGCCAACAGATAGTACAGAACGAATAAAATTACTAGAGAAAGTCAAGATATATCCTTATTCAGAACGGGAAAATCCAAAACCCAGAGGCTATTTCCGACCTGAAGGTAAAAAATGGATGGCTGCTCAACCACGAGGGATGGCATATTGGGAACGTTTGGCTGACATTATTAACCGCGAACCTGTTCATGAAAGAGACCGTTTTTTCCTTGCTATGTTAAAACCGCTGGGAATAGAAAAAGGAAAGCCATTTAACCCCAACGAGAAGCAAAAGAAAATACTTGAAGAAGCAGTATTAGTAGGAGAAGCAATGGCAAAAGCTAATGATTTCTTTAATCCTCGTCTTGAATCTTCTCATTATGTTGAGGGATCTCACTGGGAATATGCTACTGTTTCACCTCCTGACCAAAGATGGGAATATTACGATGCTCTGGATGGTCGTGCTGCCTGGTTCTATGAAGCAGTAACTAATGATATTGCAATGCATGGACAAGAAACTGGCTGGGGCCAGATTTACTTGGCTGCATATCAGGACAAGGATGGAGATTGGCTGGATGGAGGTCAAGATTATATTCTTCACTTACCTGCTGATGTTCCGGCAGAATTGTTCTGGTCGATTACTCTATATGATGTGAGCTCAAGATGCCTGATCGTGAACGAACAAGGTATTCCTGACAGGTCTTCCAATATGGATTTACTCGTTAATGAGGAAGGGTCCGTTGATATTTATATGGGACCGACAATACCCGAAGGAAAGGAAAATAACTGGATCCCCACGGTTAAGGGTAAAGCATGGTTTCCATATTTCAGACTATATTCTCCTAAAGAAGAATTTATCGATAAGACTTGGATATTGCCTGATATTGAAAAAAGATAAACGTTTGCCAACAATGGATAAACGGAATGCGGGATAAAGCAATTCTAATGAATGATTTAATTCATATAACCATAGTTGTTTCGTGAATATTAAGTTGATTAAAGCCCGCGATGATCAGAATTCAAACAATTAAGTAGTGATTGAAGAATATAGAAACTTTAATTTGGTATAAATGCATACAACCAGTAAAAGCAGCTCGCCATATCTCATAATTGTTGTCTTGATAATTTTATGGATCACTTCAACAAAAATCGGTTATACTCAAGACTCAATTTCACCATTACCACAAAAAAAAGCTAGTTGGTTACATAAACGAGGACCATTTGATCCCAGACCTTATGATAACACCTTATTTGGTAGTTTTCTTTTTACAGATAATTATTTTAAGTGGAAGAATAAGTTGTGGATCGACAATGGCATTTCATTCGGTGGATATGTCTCGGCAAACGCCCAGGTTGGATCACAAGGCGGGCCAGCACATGAAATCAGTGAATCACTCATTTTATTTACCTGGGAACCTGTTCGCAAGGCGAGAAGTGCTGGTCGACTGGTTGTCGGATTTGCTCACGACCGAACCATTGGTAAACTCACAACACGTAAATTTGCAGACAACCAAAGATTGATTGAAACTCCCAATGATCTTGATACGGATCCAGACCGAACATTTACTACTCTGGGATTATTACTCTGGGAACATGAATGGAGAACCGGACCCAATGGTGGATGGGGTATTCGTGTAGGTCAACTCTATGCTCCTTCTTACTTTGGCCCGGCACGCTACCTGGATGATGACCGGCGGTATTTTATGGCCCGACCTTTGGCGGCAGCCGGTGGAGCACAATGGGTTGGAAATAATGATATCGGACTTGGAGTTAACGCGTTATACTGGAAAACACCGTTTTACATTACTGCAGCAGTTATGGATGGTAAAGCCAATCGGAAATATCCTGATTTTAATAGTCTTGGTGATGCAGAATTTCTTTACCTCGCTGAGGTAGGATTAGAGCGGGATGTTGATGGACCCAATGAGGCTGCCCTTCGATTTACTTTTAGTCACCTTGACCTTAAGGATCAATCGGGACCAGGTCAGTCTTTGATGATCTCCGGGGATATTCAATTTAATGGAGTATGGGCTGTAGCAGGTCGCTATAGCAGATCATTCAAGAGATTTACATCTGATCATAAAGAACTCTTTTCTTTAGCATCTCTGTGGATAAGCCCGTTTAACCGGTCTGCGGATTTAGCGGGATTTGGGGTCTTTACTGGAAAACCAAGTGATCCAAATCTTAATTGGGAATCTGGAATTGAACTGTTCTACAAACTACAACTTACAAATGCAATTGGCCTTTTACCTGATATCCAGTATTGGTTTAGAAATGATAATAATAGTTCTGATGTTCAAACCTGGGTATTTGGATTACGCTCAGAAATTGAGTTTTAAATTTATATTGATCATTAAATAAAAAATGCCCTGTTCAATGGCTGCAACACTAAGCCATACTAGAATGGAGCTATTACTATGACATTCAGTGTTGAAGACTCAAAAGATGGAACTTATTGGAGGCCTGTTACTGCTGGCAAACCCTATTATGTTGTTTGCCCTTATTATACACCCGATTTGAATAATTTAAAAAATAAGATGTAATTTAGATAAACAACCCCCCGCTAGCGCGAGCATCTTGCTCGTGTTAAACACCGTATAATTCGGGGGCACTCGTCCAAAATGTAATGAAGGCGGGCGTGCCCCCCGGAGTAAAACAAAGAGGTGAATGGTACCACAAGATTACAAGTCCAGCTTATTTACTAAGTTGGACTTTTTCTTTTTAATCCAATGGTCATAGAGTTTTTGAAGATTTAGTAAGACTCCACGGATGCTTAGTTATGTGTATACACATTTTTCATCACTTCTGTTTTACCTTCATCTTCAGCTACGGCAGAAGTTGTAAACATCATCACTCCGCTAGATTTGCCTGCCAGTCCACCCTTCAGAACAGTTTCAAATTCCTTACTGGAAATGATACCCGGGTTATTATATGCTTGAACGATAGGCCATACTTTTGGATAAGAATCCTTTCTGATATTTAGTCGATTGCTAAACCAGCGTATATTCTCTTTTACCCATGCGGGCTCTCTTCCCATTCTCTTATGGTATACCATAGGAGAAAATACATCAACAGTTTCTTTTAATAGATTATAGTCGAGTCCCAGTATGCGACGCCTTGCACTATTAAATTCCTGATCGTCCCATGGACAATGATAAAGTCCAAGGAGCGCCTCTGGTTTGATTTCCTTGATAATGCTTTTTATTTCATAGGTCCAATCATAAATCACCTTGCATCGCCAATTACGCCATGATTCATCATGGTTATTCAGTATCCATAGTGCCTTCTTTGAGGTAATTCCGTCCGGTATTTCGATTCCCGAATCTTTTGAGAAATCATCAAGACAATGATTACAAAAACACGTTTCGGGCAAGATGGGCTCAGGTTCTTCAAACTGTGCATGCCAATGCACATAGTCCATCCAAACACCATCCAGGTCATACTCCAAAAGTAAATCCCGCAGCTGGCCAAAACGATACAGACGGAAACCGGGTTCGGTAGGACAAACCCCCATAAACCAGGATGCAGCTTGCGCTTTTTCACCTTTTTCATTGATTGCCCAGGCTTCAGGGTGCGTTTCTACATAATTTTTACCATTCAAGGTGGCAAATTCAGCAAATAACATTAATCCCTCAGATCTGGCCCTGTTAACCATTTCATGATTGATAGATCCGCTGTGGACAAAAATAGCATTAACCCCAAGATCATTAAGATTTAATTCTTTATCCCAGAAAGGTTTGGGGTCTCCATAAACACCCCTGATCTCAGCTGTTTCAGTAGATTTTTGCTCACAGGACATAAATAATAATGGACATAAAGTAGTATATAGTAAAATGTATCGAAAACAGAATTTTATAGTTGAATTCATCTTAATTTATTTTTAAGTATAAGATACAGAAGTATTATGAGGACAGCACCGGTATCTGTCTAGATGTTTGAGCTGCACCACTATAGCTACTTTTTTGTTAGCTGAACTTTATTTCACTCTTTGCATTTTTGTGTTAAATTAATTTATGATTTTAAACATTATGTTCCAGATCAGCAAAAGTTTAAACATTGTAAATTAGTAAAGTTAGACATTGGAAACATTAGAAATTTAAAAAAAAATAAGGCCCCGCTAGCGCGAGCATCATGCCTGTCTGCCGACAAGGCAGGCTCGTGTTATACACGATTTCTACCAAAACGAATCAACCGTATTGGATACGGAAACATGATTTAAATTCACTTATAATAATTCCTTACCTTAGGAAGAACAACCAATCATTTCCTTTCTATGATTAATTTTTTTAGGCGTATCAGACAGTCATTACTAACTGAAAATAAGTTCAGTAAGTATCTGCTTTATGCAATTGGAGAGATAGTGCTCGTCGTTATTGGAATTTTAATTGCGCTGCAGATTAATAATTGGAATGAATATCAAAAAGAAAGAAAAAGTGAACGATTACTTCTTTCAGAAATTCGAGATAATCTTAAGTATGATCTAAACGATTTTGAGAGCAATATTACAACGCTACAAAATAAATCAATATCGAGTAAAATGATGCTAAAGGCTCTTGAGAACAACATTCCGTATCATGATTCTTTAGGGTACTATTTCTCATATCTTAATGCATATCCTCACTTTAGCAGTAAGACAAATGGATACAAACTATTACAGTCTAAAGGCTTGGAAATAGTGATTAATAATAATCTTAGAAATAAGATTACAGATTTATATGAAGACCGCTATCAATATCTATTAACTTTTGAAAAGGAACGAATT
>Ga0272441_10007816_pt1 | contig 17233 bp, 16 predicted proteins | sample SSMProp6N_FD_193582 | JGI IMG/M metagenome (GOLD analysis project Ga0272441, IMG submission 193582) | Marine sediment archaeal communities from Little Sippewissett salt marsh, Falmouth, MA, United States - SSM-Prop-6N | ecosystem: Environmental > Aquatic > Marine > Wetlands > Sediment ...
CAGATATGGACACTGTACTCCAGTATGTTAGAAATCAAAGGCTCCAACAAACTTCCCTCAATGGCTTTCCAAATCAGGGACTACCAGCTACATGAAGCCCCGCCATTTATGACGGGGAGCGGTCACTATGTTTATTTCTTGAAAATACTAAATCTCTCAAGGGCCCTAAGAGCACTTTTTTTAACAAAAGCATTATCATCATTTAGAACTTCTAACAATGGAACGATAACATTTGTGTCACCAATTTTCCCAAGTGCATTAGCAGCATCACTTCTAACCTCCCAGTAGGGATCTTTAAGAGCTTTTAACAAAGGTTCTATGGATTGTTCGCCACCAATCTTTTCAAGTGCATAGACCGCAGAGACTCTTACAATGTGATCTTTGTCATCAAGTGTTCCAATTAAATCATCAAATGCTTCAATGGATTTAGTCTTTCCAATTAAAATCGCAGCTAATGAACGTACTTTTTTATCTTTATCATTTAAAGCTTTAACCAGAGCATTTACAGGTTTTTTAGGAGATAATAGATTAATTGAAGAAATTGCCTCTTTTCTAACAGTTGGGTTTTCATCATCTAACGCCGTTATAAGTGCATCTAACGCATTTTTTTCACCCATTTTACCAAGGGCTTTAGCTGCATTGGTTCTAACATCAATACAAGGATCACTAAGTGATTTTATCAATGCGTTTACTCCTTTGGGGTCTCCGATTTCACCGAGGTAATATGCTGAATGCCATCGTATTTCATCTCTTTTGTCTGTTGTTAATGTTTTAATCAATGAATCTATTATTCTAGGATCTTTACTGTTTTTAAGAACATTAGCAGATGCTAGCCAAACATTTTCGTTTTCATCATATAATGATTTGATAAGCGCTTCTGTAACTTTTGGTTCATTATAGTTTTTTAATTCATAAATAGTTTTTACACGTTTTTTCCAATCCTGATGGTTTAAGTTATATAGTAACTCATCAATATTTTGTTTCATATTTTTATTATTTTGAGACATTTCTTTCTCTCCGTTCTAATATGAATAACATATACTATTATTTGTTAAGAATTTTTTGTATAAAATTTTTAAAATAGAACAATAACAGATGAATATTTATATGATTAAATATATTACTTTTCTGTATTCATGAGGATGGGATGAAGATAAAGGAAGCAGGTAGTTTAATCCAGTTTTGTTCTCTAGGTCATTTACAGTTTTTAATTAATTTTTTTGTTTCAGAGGAAAAAAATGTGTGCTAATTGCTTACTTGTGATATCAAAGAATGAGGGTTTAAACCCTATTTCGATTGCTGAGCAAGCATTAGAATCCGATTATGTTGATAAAGTAATTATCTCTGATGGTAGTAATGAGGAAAATTTTAATCGTCTTAAAGGAAAAGAAACAAAAAATATTGAAGTAATTAATGAACGTAAATATGTTAAAACTGAGGCGTATGGTAAAGGAGTTGGAATGGTCAATGGTGCTTTGGCTGCGATAAATCAAGGTTTTGACTATGTTGGTTATATCGATGGTGATATTTACAATCCTAACATCAGTAAATGGTTCGAATTTCTTTTTGAACCTCTTGAGAGAAATATTGATATAATTAAGGCTGCTTTTTCTAGGAATCCCGCAGATGGTCAGATAACAAGGCATGTTACTAAACCGCTTATTGCTATGTTTTTCCCTGATGCTTGGAAGATTGATCAACCTCTTGGCGGTGAACTTGCCATGAAAAAAGAGTTATTGGTTGATTTATTTAAAAAGGGTGTTGATCCTACTTTTGATTGGGGTATTGATAGTTTTATCACTATGAAATCTTTGATGTATGGTTATTCTATGGGTGAAGTGTATCTTGGTCAGAAGATGCATGGTAAGAAAACCTTGACGAATCTTCAGAAAATGTTTACTGAATGTTTTCAGGAAGCTGTACGGATGATTCAATATTTTTATTCTCTTTCTATTAGAAAAAAGATCAAGCCTATTACGATGATTTCATCGCCGTTTAAAAGGAATCATTATTTTGATGAGACATATATGGACATCCAGACAGAAGTGGAACGTAGTCTTGACTCTTTTAAACTCATGAAACCTTTATATCTGCCGCATGATGATGAGTTCTTGAATGTAGCAAAAGCTGATGATTTTAATTCTTTTTATGATAAAACATCATCTATTAATGTTAACATCTGGGTGGAACTTCTTTATTGGTTTGTTAAAAAATATTCCGCACATCTGATTAACCAGTATTATTATAGATGGAAAATCCGTGCTCTGAGTTTTTGCCTTCATGAGATAAACACAGCTGAACAAGCTGAAAATCATACAGAGTTACAAGCTAAAACTGCTTATGATTTTATTTATAGAATTGGGGATCATATTTCTGTTGATGATAGTTCTAAAAAAATGTATTTCTATCAATATAGATAAAACAGATTTATTTTGTAAGCTTTAAAATTGCTTCTGCTATGTCGCCTTTTGTTTCTTCTAGTGCTTTTTTTGCTTGTTCTTTTGTTTTTCCTGTTTGCTCAGCGACTAGATCGATGTCGCCCTTTGGGATTTCTTCTTTCCTTGCAACGACACGTGGTTTACCAGATATTTGATATGTTTTTGATCCTTGAGCATCCATAACTGTGACCTCTGCCTCATCAAAGATGTACTCCTTAGTGTCTGTCCTAATTATTATCTCTTCTACGTTTTCGATTTCTTTTACGTTTATCCCAAGTCTTTTCATCATTTGGTTCATCTGACGAGGGTTCATACGTCCAGGCATCATAATAACTTCCATCCATTCTTGTGTTTCGAAGGATATATACATTACTTATTGTTTAACATTTTGGTATGATATCTGGAAAAGAAATACATGTTCTTGATAGAAACGCTGAGTTCTATGGGGTACCAGCAATAAAATTAATGGAGAATGCTGGGAAAGGTGTAGCAGAGTTCGTTATAAAAGAGTTAAAGCCTAAAACCAAAAATGTACTAATCCTGTGTGGTCTTGGTAATAATGGTGGAGATGGTTTAGTAGCCTCCAGGTTTCTTTCACAGAAATTTAAAGTAACAGTGTTCATTGTGGGAAAAGCAGGAGAAATTAGAACACAAATTTCTAAAACCAACTATCAGAAATTAAAAAAAACTAAAGCTCAGGTACATACTATTCAAAACATTGATGAGTTAGATAATTTACTATTACAAAATCAAATCATCATTGACTCCATGCTAGGCATAGGTTTATCTGGAAAACTAAGAGAACCATACTATAGCATCGTTAAAAAAATAAACAATACAAAAAATAAAACAAAAATCTCAGTTGATACACCAACTGGTCTTGGGACCAACATGGCCGTTAAACCAGATTATACAATAACATTTCATGATGCAAAAAACGGTATGAATAAACAAAACAGTGGCAAAATAAAAATCGTCAACATTGGGATACCAAAAAAAGCAGAAGAATATGTTGGACCTGGAGAAATTACTGCTTTTTATCCAAAGCCAAAAAAACAATCGCATAAAGGAGACAATGGAAGATTACTAGTTGTTGGAGGAGGGCCATACTATGGAGCTCCTGCTTTATCAAGCTTCGCAGCACAAAGAACAGGTGCAGATCTGATCTATGTTGCTACACCAAAAAAAGTCGCTAGAGCTATAACATCATATTCACCACTTCTGATAAAACCAATACGACTAGCGAGAGATATAGCAAAAATATCCCCAACCCTTATAGTGAAAGAATTACACGATAAAAATAAACTTGTAATCAAGGATGTCAAACTAATCGAGGGTTTAATCAAAAAAACAGATGCACTGCTTATAGGTCCAGGTCTTGGAAACGATGATGAAACCAACAAGGCTATAGAGAAAATCATACCGTTATTCATCAAACATCAGAAACCAATAGTTATTGATGCAGATGCAATAAAAATAGTTGGAAAAAAACCAGAGATAATCAAAAACTCAAATACTGTTTTAACACCTCATGCAGGTGAATTCAAAGAACTTACGGGGGTAAAACTACCAGAGAAACTTGAGGAAAGAAAAAAAATCGTAGCAAAATGGGCACAGAAACTAGGAGTTATAATCCTCCAGAAAGGACTAGTTGATATCATTAGTGATGGAGAAACCACGAAACTGAATGATGTACATAACGAAGCAATGACCGTTGGTGGAACAGGAGATGTCCTCGCAGGAATCATAGGGTGTTTACTATCAAAAAAAGTTGAACCATTAAACGCTGCTAGGATGGCTGCATTCATCAATGGAGCCGCAGGAAACCTAGCATTTAAAAAACGGTCATATGGTCTAATAGCTACAGATGTAATCGATGAAATATCAACTGTTCTAAAAGAATATTTGGAGTAAAATCATGGAATTATCACCGATACAACCATTGCTAAATGAACCTGCTTTAATCATAAAAAACAGAAAAATACTTGTTTTTGCAGATTTACACATTGGAATAGAAAGTGAACTTCGTGGAAAAGGAATAAACCCTGTAGCACAGACAAAAAAAATGATTGATCATTTATTCGTAATTTGTGAAGAACATAAACCCCATGAGATTGTTTTACTTGGTGATATCAAACATAATATTCCCTCTTCAACTATCACGGAGCGAAGAGATGTTAAATTTTTTCTTGAAAAAATAGTTGATTATGGGAAAATACATCTAGTCCTTGGGAACCATGATGGTAATATCCAAAAACTCACCCCAAACGAAATAATTGTTCATCCATCTGATGGTTTTATAATTGATAATACCGGTTTTGTTCATGGCCATAGATGGCCAAAAGATGAGATCATGCAATGTGAACAGATAATTATTGGTCATACTCATCCGACTATTATGCTTACTGATCGTCTTAATCATAAAACATTTGAGTCGTGCTGGTTAAAAGGAGATTTTATAAAAGACAGGTTAAAAGATAAATTTCCTAATGCAAAGAACCCTAAGGTACTAGTCATACCAGCATTTAATCCGTTATGTGGTGGAATAGCTATCAATACTGAAGGAATAAACGGTCCTTTTGGAAAAATAACCAATGTTGAAAACATGGAGGTTTATCTTTTAGATGGAACTGCTATGGGTGTCGTTAAAGATATACCTTAATCAAGTTAAACTTAAATAACCCATTTTTAATAACGGAGAACTATACAATCCAATAAAAAAGTGATAATACATGGAAATTACTATGTCTTCCACGGTAAAAAAAATTATTCCTATTGTTTTACTTTTAGTTTTACCTCTGATCATGATTCTGATTGGAGTTGGTTATAACATTCTAAATGCGTGGTATTTTGTTGCTGCTGTGACCTGGTTTGGAGCAGGTGTTATTTTTTACAGTGCAATTAACTGAAAAAAACTAAAATATTTGATTGCATTGCAGAATTTGATATGAGCATGGTTTTTTCGTTGTTGAATCCAGATATTCAGGAGTTTTTAAAAACTAGGAACATTCTGAAACCTACTGAGCCTCAAAACAAGTCTATTCCTCATATTTTAAAGAATGAAAATGTTCTTCTTGTTGCTCCAACGGGTCTTGGAAAAACTGAGTCTGCGCTTCTGCCTGTTTTTCATAATTTTCTTAAAGAAAAACAATCAGATAACCCTATTGACGATAGCAAGGGTATTTCGATACTTTATATTACCCCCCTCAGAGCGCTTAATCGCGATATGCTTAGACGTACTATAGAGCTGGGAAAACAACTAGGAATTAATATTTCTGTTAGACATGGTGATACCTCGCAGAGTGAAAGAACCCATCAATCAAAAAATCCTCCAGATATGCTTATCACGACACCTGAGACCTTTCAGATCCTGTTCATTGGTAAAAGATTAAGGCAGCATTTAAAAAAAGTTAAATGGGTAGTTATTGATGAAATACATGAACTAGCTGGCGATGAACGTGGAACCCAGTTAAGTGTAGGCCTTGAACGACTTTTTGAGATAACATCTGAACAGGGTCATGATTTCCAAAGAATCGGTCTATCAGCAACAGTAGGATCACCAGATGAGGTGGCACGATATCTAGGAGGCATCGAAGATAATAAATTTAGAGAAGTAACCATACTCGTTGTAGATGTTACTAAACATATAGACATTAAAGTGGAACTACCAGAAATCAAAAAAAACGATTATGCTAATGCTAAAAAACTCAAAATAGAACCAATATCGTTTTCCACACTTAGAAAATGCAAAGAACTAATAGATAATCATGTTTCAACGCTTCTTTTCATAAACACCCGTGACGGCGCAGAAATACTTGCATCGCGTTTCAACATATGGTCAGAAGAAACCAACGTTGGTGTACATCATGGATCACTCTCAAAACTAGCTAGGATAGAATCAGAGGATGATTTCAAAAAAGGAAAACTAAAATCACTTATCTGCACCTCATCACTAGAACTAGGGATAGATATCGGAAACACAGACTATGTAATCCAATACAACTCTCCACGTGAAGTAAAACGATTACTACAAAGAGTAGGACGCTCGGGCCATAGCATAGGAAAAACCTCAAAGGGAACAATAATCGCAACACACCCCGAAGACCTTGCAGAAAGCCTAGTAATAGCAAGACGAGCACTCAAAGGAAAAATAGAAACCATAAAAGTAAGACAAAACCCCTTGTCAGTGCTAACCAATCAAATAATATCAATCGCTCTAGAATACGGAAAAACAAAACCAGATAAAATATTTAACATTATCAAAAGAACATACTCATTCCACACCCTAAAAAAAAATGTTTTCAACAAAATACTTGAACAACTAAAAAACCAGAGAAACATATGGATAGATGAACAAAACAACATCTTCAAAAAAATGAACTCGCGACATTACTTCCTAGATAACATATCAATGATCCCAGATGAAAAAACCTACATGGTCGTAGACATAAGCACCAGAAAACGAATAGGAAAACTAGATGAAAGCTTCGTGTTAAACTATGGATCGGAAGGAGCAAAATTCATACTCAGAGGGAGACCCTGGACAATAATAAAAACAGAAGAAAACGAAGTACTAGTATCCCAAACCAAAGAAATAGGAAATGTACCCTCATGGACTGGTGAAGACATACCCGTACCATTCGAAGTAGCAAGAGACGTAGGAAAACTAAGAAGAATAGCAGCAAAACATAAAGACATATCAAATTACCCATGTGACGAAAAAACCTTTAACAAAATAACACAACAAATTGATAACCAAAAAAAACAAGGATTCAAAATTCCAGATGACAAAAACATAACAATAGACATAGAAGATAAAACCATAGTGATAAATGCTTGTTTCGGAACAAAAGTCAACGAAACTCTTGGACGATTAATATCAGCAATACTGGCACAATCGCTGGGAGAAAGCGTAGGAATAAACAGCGACTCATACAGGATAAACCTAGAACTACCAACCCGGATACCCGCAGAAAAAATCAAAGACATCCTATATAAAACAAAACCTGAAACATTAATGTACCTGCTAAACACAATACTAAAAAATTCCACATATGTAAGATGGCAGCTTGTGCATGTCGCAAGAAAATTTGGAGCAATAAGAAAAGAATTCGACTACAGAAGCGTTGGAATGAAGAAACTTTTCACACTTTTTGACAGCAACATGATTTTTGATGAAGCAGTTGATAAAATAATCTGGGAAAGGATGGACATAGAAAAAACACAAGACGTACTAAAAGAAATACAAGATGGCAAGATTAATTTACACTCCCAAAGACTATCCCCACTTTCCCTTTCAGGTTTTGAAACCATACGTGGACTAATGGCTCCTCAACATGCAGATCGATCCATCCTTATAGCCTTAAAAAAACGACTTGAAGATGCAGATATCACACTGGTATGCATGAACTGTAATCATACATGGGATACAGTTGTTAGACGAACTGATGATAAACCAAAATGTTCGAAATGCGGAGCTATAAAAATAGCTGTTTTAAGGAGACATAACAAAGATTTTGCAAAATTGTTAACCAAGAAACAGCGGACATCTGAAGAAAACAAAGAATTGAAAAGATTACATAAAAACTCTAGCCTGGTTTTAAGCAATGGTAAACTTGCTCTTCTAGCATTGGTTGGACGAGGAATAGGACCAGATACAGCTGCAAGGATTCTAAGAAGATATAACATACCTGAAATTAAAAAATCAGAGGAATTACAGATTAAATTTCTAAGAGATATACTTAAAGCCGAGCTCAACTATGCACGGACTAGAGGTTTCTGGGACAATAATTAACACTAAATAATCTTGTTTCAATAAGAAGTTTTAATAAGAGAAAATTGTTTTAATTTATGAAATAAAGTGGAATGAGGATGCCTTAATTGGATAATAAGGAAATATTTGGTCGTATATTAAGATCTACGATAGGTGTTATACGTAGAAGGACCTCTGAAGCTTATGCTAATGTGATCATTGGTCGGGTTATAGAGCAGCTTAGTGATAAACATGGTTTTTTAAAATATGTAAAGCTTCAAGGAGCTAAATATAACGAGGTTTATGATATTGTTACAATCGGGAACGAAATTAATGCTGTTAATATAAAAGAAATTGCTGATGCTGCAAAAGATTTTATGACAAATATAGCAAGTTCGATGGGTAAAAATGCTGGTTACTATTTTATACGGGAGATCAAAGAAGATTTGCCTTTTGATTATGAAAGAACAATAAGGGAGTTAGGAGTCAATTTGGATCTTATCCAAATGGAGTTTATAACTGATATCAAAAAGACATTCAAATATAAAATTAATAACTCTGATGTCATGAAATATACTTTTACTTTACTGTTTGACATATTGGATAGAGATATTGGGAGAGATGCAGCTTATAATATATTAAGCGAACTTGCTGAACGTCTATGCATCGAGCATCAAGTGTTAAAGTTTGTAAAAGTAAATGATATACGTTCAATTCAAGGAGTAGATATTGTAACGATAAATACGGATATAGATGTTGCTGCTTCTAAAGAGGTTGGTTCGTCTATTCAGAAGATAATCCAAGAGGTTAATAATTCATTAGATGAAAAAGATGGTTTTACTTTTATTGAAAAATTAAAGAACTACTTGAGTGGTGATTATAATTTTAAATTGGAAGATATGGGTGTAAACCTTGAAGTAATAAAATTAAATCAAAGCCTTGTAATTAAACATGTAATTAAGGCGCTTATAGACATTTTGAGTGATACCAGTACCGAAAGTTATGCTATTCTCGTGGTTGATAATGTTCTTAGACGGTTAGATAAAGAGATCGAATTTTTAAAATATGTAAATATTGATAGTTTACATTACTCAGAAGGCATTAATGCTGTTAATGTACCTGATGAAATTGATGCGGTTAGTTCCTCTGAGTTGGGTAGAAGTCTTCAGAGGATAATTGAGGATATTTCTGTTACTATGGGTGAAAAAGCGGGGCGTAGTTTTCTTGATAAATTTAAGGAACGTCTTGGTAAAGCGTATATTCTTAGGATTGAGGAGATGGGTGTAAATTTATATATGATAGAGTTAAAACAAAATGTTACTTAGTATTTTTTAAAAACCTACAAATAAATCGTTAATAAGCGAGAAATAAATCGTCAATTTTATATATGCTATTATATTACAAGCATCCAGGTGAAAAATGGAAAACATAGGCATAGTAAGTTATGGAGCACATATTCCCCGTTTTAGAATAAAAACCGATGATATAGCAAGAGCATGGGGCAAAGACCCTGATACAATTATTAACGGATTGGGAATAATGGAAAAATCTGTCCCATCTCCAGATGAAGATGTGGCTACTATAAGCGTGGAATCCGCACGGGCGGCTATTGCAAGAACCAATAATTTTAACCCTCAGGATATAGGAGCAATCTATGTAGGAAGCGAATCACATCCGTACGCTGTCAAGCCAACTGGAACAATAGTTGGAGAGGCGATAGGAGCAACACCAATACTAAAAGTAGCAGACTATGAGTTTGCATGTAAAGCCGGAACAGCAGCAATACAAACATGTATGGCTCTTGTTAAATCTGAAATGGTTAAATACGGGATGGCAATAGGAGCTGATACCTCTCAAGCCGCACCAGGAGATGCATTGGAATATGCTGCAAGCGCAGGCGGAGCAGCTTTCATAATTGGAAAACAAAACGTAATAGCAACAATCAATGAGACATGCTCCTTTACAACTGATACTCCTGATTTCTGGAGAAGAGAAGGAAGAAAATATCCTGCTCATGGTGGTCGATTCACAGGAACACCTGCCTATTTCAGACATATAACTAACAATGCAACTAACCTAATGGAAAAAATGGGAACAAAACCAGAAGATTACAATTATGCGATATTTCATCAACCTAATGGTAAATTCCCACTTCGTGTAGCAAAAATGCTAGGTTTCACAAAAGAACAAGTAAAACAAGGTTTACTTTGCCCGTACGTTGGAAACACTTACTCAGGTGCAACTATGATCGGTCTAGCATCCGTTCTTGATGTGGCTAAACCTGATGACAGGATATTTCTTACAAGTTATGGTTCTGGTGCTGGTAGTGACGCATTTGATATAATAGTCACTGACGAGATTTCTACATTTGCTCGTCAAAATGCTCCTTTATTAGCCCATATGATTGAAAAAAAGACTTATGTTGATTATACAACCTATGCTAAGTATAGGGATTTATTAATTTTGGAGTAGTGATAAAAAATGAGAGACGTAGCAGTTATTGGAGTTGGTTTAACTAAATTTGGTGAACTATGGGATAAATCCTTCCGGCAACTCATAGCAGAAGCAGGATCAAAAGCAATCCTTGATGCAGGCATCAGTGGAAAAGATATCGATGCATTATATGTTGGATCAATGAGCTCTGGTAGATTTATCGGCCAGGAACATATCGGAGCTTTAGTAGCTGATTGCTCAGGTTTTTCATATTTACATATACCCTCAACCAGGGTTGAGGGCGCATGTGCATCAGGTGGATTAGCTGTTCGTCAAGGATACCTATCCATTGCATCAGGTTTGAATGATATTGTAGTAATCGGTGGTATAGAGAAAATGAACGATGTAGGAGGAGTCTCTGCGACAGAAACACTCGCTACGGCTGCTGACCAGGAGTGGGAAGCCTTTTTCGGTGCAACATTCCCAGGGCTTTATGCCATGATTGCTACTAGACATATGCATGAATATGGAACAACGAAAGAGCAGCTCGCTCAAGTAGCTGTCAAGAATCATGCTAACGGTGCATTGAACCCTTATGCTCAGTACCAGAGAGAAATAACATTGGAACAAGCATTAAACTCTACAATGGTAGCATACCCCCTTGGATTAATGGACTGCTCTCCAGTAACCGATGGATCTGCCTCAGTTGTGTTATGTGCAGCTGAAAAAGCAAAAGAATACACGGATAAACCAGTAAAAATAATTGGATCCGGTCAAGGATCTGATACCCTTGCTCTTCATTCTAGGAGAGATATCTGTACATTGGATGCAACGGTCCATGCTGCAAAGATGGCCTACAAGCAGGCAAATCTTACAGTAAAAGACATCAATGTTGCAGAGGTCCATGATTGTTTTACAATAGCTGAAATATGTGCTATAGAGGATCTAGGTTTTGTAAAAAAAGGAGAAGGTGGAAAAGCAGTTGAAAATAAAATAACTACTCTTGATGGAGAGATACCTGTTAATACAAGTGGGGGTCTGAAATCAAAAGGTCATCCAGTTGGTGCAACTGGTGTAGCACAAATAGTTGAAATTACACAACAGCTAAGAGGACAAGCAGATAGAAGGCAAGTTAAAGATGCTAGGATTGGACTTGCTCATAATATAGGTGGGTCAGGTGCAACCTGTGTTGTTAATATTTTGGAGGCGATGTGAGAATGATGGATGGAGCCGTACCACGTTTCTGGAGGGAGATCCCACAGAGATATAACCTCATTGGTAACAAATGTGGGTCTTGTAATCGGATATTTTTCCCGCCTAAAGAAGCATGTCCTGAGTGCCGTAGGAAGAGTATTGGAAAAATGAATGATCTAAAACTTAGCGGAAAAGGGAAAGTTATAACCTTTACGATTATTCATGTTGCCCCTGAAAACTTCGAGAATCAAACTCCGTACCCTATCGCAGTTATTGAACTTGATGAAGGACCTAGGATTACAGGACAAATCGTTGACTGTGATATTAATGACGTTAAAATTGGTATGAACGTTCAATCAACATTTAGAAAAATTCAAGAGGATGGAAAAATAGGTGCCATATATTATGGTTATAAATTTAAACCTCAGGTGACAAACAGATGAATATAAAGGATACTCTATCCGAAAAAATAGCTGGTGAAATAACTCTTAGCCCAAAACCTGGTCAAACAATTAGAAAATGGCGTAATGTTTTCAAAATAAGTCAAACTGATTTAGCAAATTTTTTAAAACTCTCGCCAAGTGTGATAAGTGACTATGAATCTGGTCGTCGTAAATCACCTGGTATTCAAACTGTTAAGAAAATTATTGGAGCATTTGTAAACATAGATGAAAAACGTGGTGGCAAGATCCTTCATCAATATGACTCTATGATAGAAACGCAGGAGGGAATCCTTGAGATAATGGAATATCCGTTTTCAATACCCGCTGAAAAATTTATTAAGGAGATACAAGGAAATATACTTACATCTGGTAAAATTGGTCTGAAGAAAAATGTTAAAGGTTTTACACTTGTCGACAGCGTTAGAACTATCGAAGCTATCAATTCTGGTGATTACAACCGGCTCTATGGTTGGAGTACTGAACGTGCGATAATTTTTACGGGTATCCGTTACGGTCGAAGTCCTATGATTGCGATCCGTGTGCATCCTGTTAAACCAACAGTTGTAGTATATCATCGTCCAGGTTCAGTTGATTCTCTTGCAATAAAGCTAGCTGACCGCGAGAATATACCACTTGTAGTAACCTCCATTTCATTGGATGAATTAAAGAAAAAAATAATAAACCTTAGTGGTAAATAAACATGACCTTATTAGGATTATGCAGTATTTGTGGCAAACCTGGAGCGATGTATACTTGTATACTATGTGGCCGCATAGTATGTAGTAGCTGTTTTGATAAAAACCATGACATATGCAATAACTGTAAAACTGGTAAATTCCAATAAAAAAGAAAGGGATATATAGGGCTTTAAGAATTTATGTTGGTAAGGTGGAGGAATAAATTATATGGTAACTAAATGTAGTAAATGTGGAACTGACATTCCAGATAACGCAGGTTTTTGTCCAGCATGTGGAACTCCAAAAGGAGCTGCACCTCAACAAATGCAACCAATGGCACAATCACCAGGAGCAGGACTTCGAGGTATTGCTGATATAGTTTTCTCAAAATTTATAATTATGCTAGGAGTCTGCATATGTTTATTACTAGTCTGGATCGGTGCATTAATAACTTCAATTGCAGTAGCAGGATGGGGCATAACAGTAAACTCAATTATGGGCTCAATAGGATTTGCCGGTATGGGATTTTTACTATTAGGCGGAGGCATGCTAAATAACAAATTTGATCCTATTGTTAGAACAGGCATGCTGGTAGCAGGTGGCTTTCTGCTAGCTAGAGTCATATAAAACATACTCTTTTTTTAATTCTTTTTTTCATTTTGACATTTTAACGGGATAACTTTTTATATGATCTTTTACAGAGTTTTACCAAAGTTTGGGTGGTAAAATATGAATGAATATGAAAATAATCCATCATTATTGGATGTGTTTAAAGTTGGTGATAAAGTAAAACAGGTATACTACAACCCTTCCGGTGGGACAAAAGAATATACTGGTATTGTAAAATTTATCAAAGAGCATTGCATGGCTATTCATTGGGAAGCAGTTAATGGTAAACCTGTTGAGGATATCTATGTTGTTCTCACTGTTTGTCATGAGTATGAAGTTTTCAATGGAGACCAATATACATCGCCTATCGAAAAAGAAGATTACTAAATCTCCAAATTTTTTTTAAAAATTTATGAGTGAAAGGGCCCGAGGCGGGATTTGAACCCGCCACAGAGGATCCACAGTCCCATATGTTGCCAGGCTACACTACCCGGGCCATGTTTTTTTGGGATAGAGGCAATAATTAAGGAAATATTTAAACTTATATGAATTAACTTTTAAAGAGGATTTTATTGAACTAATACTTTTTTGGAGTATTGTGGTTAAGTTACAGATTTTTTGTTATTTTTACAGATTTTATTAATATATTGGCCATATTATGATAATATTTATATATATAATAGTGCCATAGTATATATTATAAGGAGGCTGTTTAGATAAGATTTGTCAAATAAGCCTTATAAACCTTAACTTAGAGACGATATAGTTAATAAGATAAAATAATAAAAAAGAGTGGATAAGATATGGTTAAATTCAGGAAAATCTGTAAAAAAAATTCTGCAGTTTCTGAAGTTCTTGGAACAATTTTGATACTTGTTATCTCTGTATCACTGTTTTCTGCAGTATATGCTGCCTTTTTTTCAGTTCAAGTTGAACCTTCAGCTCCTTTTGTTAATATCGTGGGAACAATCGATGATAATATGCTAATCTTAGAGCATAGAGGTGGAGATTCTTTACAACTTAATACTAGAATATTTCTAAATCTACTTGATGGCTCAAGATATCAATATGAAGCAGATGATTTAGATTATCTTAATTCATCTTATAAAAATGATGGAAGATGGGATATCGGCGAAAGATTTGTTTTACCATTGAATGGTCTAGTGAATTATTCTAGATTTGAACCTATAGATGTTATGACAGTTGATGTAACTAGTAACTCTGCAATAATGATGGGTACCGTTAAAGAAACAGAATTTACGGATATCAATGTTTCTTTAGAAGTAAATAATCCAACTCCAAATCTGAATGAAAAAATCGAAATAGACATTATAGCAAAAAACGAAGGACTTGTTCCTGCTGAAGATATAGTCATTAAAGACCTTGTAAAAGATGGATTGAAATATCTCGATCATTCAGGAACACATGGAGATTACAACCCTGAAACAGGTATTTGGAATATAACTAGTCTAGATGTTACAGAATCAGCAGTTCTTACAATTGGTGCAAGAGTAATTCCATTACCCTCAGAGACTTTTACACAAGTAGCTATTATTCTAGATGGATCCAATAGTTCCGCTTATAAATGGGGATACACGAAACTAGGTTTATCTAACGCCATTAGATACGGTTATATCCCTCATAATGGATTAGTCGAACTCACGGTGATTCAATATGGAACAAAAACTATTGAGAGTGCTGCATCGATTTATGATAATATAGCACAAGTTGAAATAGGACCCGTAGTTTTAACCGATAGCAATTACATCGATATTGCAGATGATATATTTGATATCTCACACTTAGGCGGACTTTCTCCGTTATCCGCGGGTTTTAATCTAGCACGTATGACATTAAAAAATTCACCAAATTTTAATCCTTCAAACATTCATATACTAAATTTAGTTATCGCTTCGATACCAGATTGCCAATTACTTAACATCAACGATGTCAAATCATGTTATACATCTTACCAACTGGCTGAAGCTGATGCAACAAGTATTCGTAACCTTTTAATTAATGATCTTGGTATGACACAGGATCAAGATCAAATTAACGCAGAAATTGCGCGTCTACAATACAGTGATTACTTAACAGATAAAATGTGGTCAGAAAATAGATCATGGTTATCACAGGATATAGTATGGCCAAATTCAATAGTTACTACCTCGGAGGATACATGGCCACCTCAAGTACCAGGCTGGGTAAGACAGATTGATAACGCTGATGATCTTTTTGAATGTCTATCTGTACCATTCTTATTCCATACCAATTCTGTGTCTGAAAGATATAACACTGCAGAACTGATATCAACAACAATAGTTGACAACAACTCAGAAAATAACAAGGCAACATTAACAATCAAAGTAGGAGGCTAAAAACTTATGAAAAATAAAACACATTTTTTTAGAAACATTCAGGAATCAGAAGAAGGGGTAGCAGGCGTAGTTGTTGCAATGCTAATGATAGGTCTAGTAATATCTGCATTTGGATTTGTTCAAGCGTTTTATGTACCTCAATGGATGGAACAAAAAGAAGCAGAACATATGGATACCGTGCTAAATCAATTTTCACAACTTAAATTTTCAATAGACACTTTATCAGTTATCTCAAAAAAATATTCAGCGATTTCATCACCAATGACACTTGGTAGTAAAGAAATGCCGTTTTTAAGTTCGATTAGAGCATATGGATCACTTGAAGTAGATCCAAATGAATGTAAAATCGTTATTACAGATCGAAATGATCAAAAATCCACTTATACACTAGGGGCTTTAGAATACAAATCCCAAAACGCATATTTCTTAAACCAGGACTATGCATATGAGTCAGGAGGAGTAATACTAAGTCAAATTTCAGGAGATGTTATAGTAATACAACCATCAATCTTTGTAAAAGATGGAAAAGATTTAACTTTTGATCTAATAAGATTAATATCAACCAATGGAAAGACAAGTGCTAGTGGATATGGAACATATCCAGTGCAAACAATGTTTTCAGATTCACAGGTAAAAACCGTAATTGATGTGAAAACCATTGAAATATACAATTCATATCTAAGTGCATGGGAAAAGTTTTTTGAAAATCTTCTCTCAGATATTAGCTGTTCAATCAATCAAACAACTGATGGAACAGGTATAATTATTTCTTTTTTGGGTTCTTCATCAAGGGCCCCAGATTTGTTTATGAAAATAACAGATATTGAAATACAGATTTCACCTGGATGGATTGATTAAAAAATAACAATTTTTTTTCTTTTTTTCTCAGCAAACCTAAATAACCATATTTTTATTGCTGATTCAATAGGCAGGGGTAGCCAAGCCTGGTCAACGGCGCAAGGTTCAGGGCCTTGTCCTGCAGAGGTCCAAGGGTTCAAATCCCTTCCCCTGCATACTTATGTCTTCAACAGGAGAAAAACCATCATTTTTTACACCCTCATTTTTTTGTGGGTAAAAAAAGAGATTTAAACCCTAAAACTTTGAAAATCGATGATAGAATTCCGAATCAGCGTTCAAAAAAGGTTAATAAAAATACCATTGATACAAACATGGCTAAATCGGTGTAATAAAAAAGATTCCATTTATGAACATCGACCTTTTTTCATGATGATTTATTCATCCCAATAAACTACTTATAAAGAAACAATATACCATTCTTACAGTATAATAGAATATTTAAGTTTGGGGG
>Ga0272441_10007817_pt1 | contig 17233 bp, 6 predicted proteins | sample SSMProp6N_FD_193582 | JGI IMG/M metagenome (GOLD analysis project Ga0272441, IMG submission 193582) | Marine sediment archaeal communities from Little Sippewissett salt marsh, Falmouth, MA, United States - SSM-Prop-6N | ecosystem: Environmental > Aquatic > Marine > Wetlands > Sediment ...
GGAGGAGGCGGCCGCCCTGGAGCTGTTCCTGGAGCTCGCCCGCCCCCGGACGCTGCTGATGAGCTTCAACGGCAAGAGCTTCGACCTGCCGTTCGTCCGGATGCGGGCGGCGGCCAGCGGTGTCGCCTGGGACTGGGAGCCCGCGCACCTGGACCTGCTGCACACCTCGCGGCGCGTCTGGGGGCAAACGCTGAGCGATTGCCGCCTCCAGACGCTGGAACGCGTGCTCTGCGGGCGACTCCGCGACGACGACATCCCCGGCCACCTCATCCCCGACGCCTACCACGAGTTCGTCCGCACGGGCAACGCGGTGCGGATGGCGAGCGTCTTGGAGCACAACTTCCTGGACCTGGTCACCCTCGCGGACCTGCTGACCCGGCTGCCGGCCGGCACGCCTGTGAGTGACGAATGAAGGCGGCGCGGGAGGGACGAAAGGACCATACGATGCGAAGTACCCTTCCTGCCGGATGCCTGCTTGCCGTGCTCTGTACGGGCGCCGCCGCCCCCGCGGGCCCCGAGGGCGTCTCGCCCATCTCCAACCCCGAAAAGCTGCCCTCGGGCACGTGCACGGAGCGGTGGGTGGGCGCGTCGCAGACCGCCGCGGTGATCTACTGGCAGACGGAGAACCGCGCGCGGAGCTTCGTCGAGTTCGGCCGGACCGAGGCGTGCGAGAAGAGGACCCCGCTGTCGGAGGCCTCGACCGTCACGGGCCTGCCGCACTGGACGCAGTGCCATCGTCTCACGGGCCTCTCGCCCGGCCGGCGGTACCACTACCGAACGGTCTGCGTGGGGACGGACGAACGGGCCGTGCGCGGCGAGGTCCGCACGTTCGAGACGCCCAAGGCCCGGGCCGCCGCGATCCGCGTCCCCGACGACCTGAAGGGCCCGCCGTACGTCCTCGACCGCAAGGGCGCGACATACGTGATGACGAAGGACCTCTCGCTGCCGCTGGGCGGGATCGAGATCCGCGCCGACGGCGTCACGCTGGACATGGACGGCCACACCCTGACCTACAACGACCGCCCCGCCGACCGGCCCGTGCAGTGGAACAAGCGGGCGTACGTCGGCCAGCCGCACGACTTCGGCGTCAACGTCAGCGCGACGGGCCATGCCCGCATTCTGCACGGGCGCATCGTCCAGGGACGTGGCAACACGGCCGGCACGCAGGTGGGGATCGGCTGCAACCCGATCTACGCCCGCAGCGCGACGGTGGAGCTGGCGGGCGTGGAGTTCGTGTGGGCGGGCAAGGACATCTCCGGCGTATTCCTGCACTGGAAGGCCGGCAGCGTGATCCACCACTGCGTGTTCGACGATCGCGGCAGCGGGATCACGAACCGCCACCAGGCCCTCAGCAGCGTGGACGGCAACGCCGGGGGCCGGTATCACCACAACCTCGTCCGGCGGACCCGGCAGCAGGGGCTGGTGAAGGCGGCGCGGGCGGAGCACAACGAGATCTACGTCGACAGCCGGGCGACCAACGCGTTCGGCATCACCGGTTGGGCGGGGGCCGGCGGGCCCGTGGAGATCGCCCACAACCGCATCCTGGGCGTGGGGGAGCACCCGGTGGGGATCGGGATGTTCCAGGCGTTTCGGCCGGGCACGGCGGTCCACCACAACCTCGTGGAGGTCAAGTGCACGCGGAGCGGCGCGGAGTACGGCTACACGGGCAGCGCGTGCTTCCGCACGACGTGGGGGACGGACAACCTCGCGGTGCACGACAACACGTTTATCGCGCACGCGGACGTCTACGGCGGCAAGGTCGCCAAGGCCCGGGCCGTGTGGGTGGGCCTGCCGAAGTTCACGCCGAAGGGCGCCGCCGGCCCCGTGGAGGACGCCCGGGCGGTATTCCGGGACAACTACGTAGCCGCCCTCGGGCGGAAGGGCGCGAAGGCGGGCGGCCTGTGCGTGGTGTGCATGAACGAGTCGCCGAACCTGATCTTCACGGGCAACACGGTGGTCAGCACGTGGGGCAACGTCCTGTTGGGCGACGGGTACGGGCACGCCGGCGGATACGCGAAGTTCGTGGGCAACACGTTCCGGCGGGTGGGGACGTCGAGGGACTATTACACCGTCCGCCACGAGTACGCGGGCCGGCCGGGCACGGGAGTGTTCCTGGGCAACGTCTACGAGGACGGCGCGAGCGCCGACAGCGTGCGGCTCCAGACCGGCGGGCGAATCGTGCGTCAGCGGCTGGTGGAGGTGGCCGTGAAGGGCCCGGCCGGAAAACCCCTCGCCGGGGCGGAGGTGGTGGTCCGCCGCGGCGAGGGCGCGACGGTATGGCAAGGGCGGACGCGGGCGACGGAGACGGAGGCGGCGCTCGTCGTGGGCGGGTTGGCGGGGCTGTCGGTCTCGGCGTCCGCCGAGCGCGGCGCGCGGGGGTACGTCGCGCCCGTCGCCGTCGGCGCGGGCGTCGCGACGGTCGTCCTGGGCGAGACGGAGTGGATGCCCACCGGCAAGGCCACGCCCTGGGCCTACACCGTGACCGTCACCAAGCCCGGCCACACCCCCGTCACCCGCCCGCTGACGCCCCCATACCCCGAGCGCCTGGACGTGGTCCTGAAGCCGGGAGCGAAGCCGTGACGGCCGTGCCCCGGTTGTACGGGACAGAGCTCGGCGGTAGGATCGCGTTTCGGTGACGTGGCGATGGACGTGGACGGGTTTCTCAAAGAGGTGCGGGCTTCGCCCGCGTATCGGGGGCAGGTCGTGTATGTTCACGACGTGCCCGCGCGGGAGGCCGTCTTCGCGCCCGACCCGCCGGGGCTGTCCGCCGCGACGCGCCAAACGCTCGCGGCCGCGGGGGTCGAGCGGTTCTATTACCACCAGGCCGAGGCGATCGGCGCGGCCCTCGCGGGGCGGGACGTCGTCGTGGCGACGGGGACGGCCAGCGGCAAGAGCCTGTGCTACGTCGCGCCGATCCTCGATATGCTCCTCGCCGACCCCGACGGCAAGGCCCTGCTGCTGTTCCCGACCAAGGCGCTCTGCCAGGACCAGTTCCAGGCGTTCGGGCGGCACGTGGCGGCGGGGGGGCTGGACGCGTTGGCGGGCGTCTACGACGGCGACACCCCGCCCGCCACGCGCCGCAAGCTGCGCGACCACGCCCGCGTGCTGTTCAGCAACCCGGACATGGTTCACGCCGCCCTGATGGCCCAGCACGCGCGATGGGCGAGCCTGCTGAGCGGACTGCGAGTCATCGTCCTCGACGAGATGCACGTCTACAACGGTATCTTCGGGTCCAACATGGCGAACCTGATGCGGCGGCTGCTGCGGCTGTGCGCGCACTACGGAAGCCGGCCGCAGGTCCTCGCGTCGTCCGCGACGATCGCCAACCCGCGCGAGCTGGCCCATCGCCTGACCGGGCGGGACGCGGTGCTGGTCCACCGCGACGGCAGCCCGCGCGGGCGGCGGGTGTACGTCTTCTGGAACCCGCCGCGGGAGCGGGCGCGGACGTGGCGTGGCCGGGGCAGCGCGAACGTCGAGGCCCACCGGCTCATGGCCGAGCTGATCCGTCGCGGCGCGGCGACCATCACGTTCTGCAAGGCGAAGATGACGGCGGAGATGATCCATCGGTACGTTCGAGAGGAGCTGCTGGCCACGGCCCCGCACCTGGCCGACCGGGTCACGCCGTACCGCGGCGGGTACCTCCCCGAGGAGCGTCGACAGATCGAGCGCCGGCTGTTCCGCGGCGAGCTGCTCGGCGTCAGCTGCACGCGGGCGCTGGAGTTGGGCATCGACGTCGGCTCGCTGGCCGCGTGCGTCGTGGTGGGCTACCCGGGGACGCTGGCGAGCTTTCTCCAGCAGAGCGGCCGGGCCGGGCGCGGCGCCGAGGACAGCCTCGTCATCCTGGTGGGTCTGGACACGTCAGTCAACCAGTACGTGATGAGCCACCCGCGGTACCTCTTCGCCCGGCCGGTCGAGCAAGCGGTGGTCGACCCGGACAACCCGTTCGTGATTCTCAACCACCTCCGCTGCGCCACGCACGAGCTGCCGTTGGGCGCCGAGGAGGCCCGCCGTTTCGGGCCCCACGCCGAGCGGGTCCTGGACGTGCTCCAGGAGAACGCCAAGGTCCGGCGGATTCGCGGCACGTGGTATCACGCGGCCAACGAGACGCCGCAGCACGAGATGTCCCTCCGCGACACGGCCGATCGGAACGTCGTCATCGAGGACGTCGACACGGGGGCCGTGCTGGGGCAGGTCAACAAGTACGACGCCCCGCCGATCCTGCACCCGGGGGCGATCTACTTCCACCGCGGCGAGTCCTACCGCGTGCTGGAGCTGGACGTCGAGCGGAAGTTCGTCGCCCGCGTGAAGCGCGAGGACGTGGACTACTACACCCAGCCGATGGGCGGGACGGACATCCACCACGTGGACGCCCGCCTCCGCGAGAGGCCGTTCGGCACGGGCACGGCGTACTGGGGCGAGGTGACGGCGTACTTCCGGAACTTCTTCTACGAGAAGGTCCGCTTCTACGAGCTGGACGCGGTCAGCCTCAACCCGGTCGAGCTGCCCACGTTCCAGCTCGAGACGATGGCCGTCTGGATCGTCCCGCCCGAGCCGGTCCTGGAGGCCGTCCGCACCGCGGGCCTCGACGCCCACGCCGGGCTGCGGGGGATCGGCTACGGCACGCGAATGCTCCTGCCGCTGTTCATCACGTGCGATACGCTGTCGTTCTCGCACACGATCGGCTCGGCCAACTCGCCGTGGCAGTCGATCTTCCTCTACGAGCGGCACCCGTACGGGCTGGGCTTCACGCGCAAGGCGTACGAGCGCCTCGGCGAGATCCTGCCCGCCGTGCTGGAGAACCTCCGCAACTGCCCGTGCGAGGACGGCTGCCCCTGCTGCACGGGCAAGCCGCTGCGCCAATATGCCGTCTGGGACGTGCAGCGCGGCGAGGCGAGCATCCCGTCCAAGGCCGCGGCGAGGATGATCCTGGAGGGGCTGATCGCCGACGGCTCGAACCTGGACTGCCCCGACGCGTCGTGCCTGTCGGACGACGAGCAGGCCGCCGAGACGCGGCTGGCCCAGGCCCTCCGCCGGCGGCTGGAGCGAATGCGCGAGCCCGAGGTCTTCCACCCCATCACGCCCGAGCCGCTCGTCCAGACCGCCTACCCCCGGCGCGAGGCGGACGAATCGCTCGGCACGGCGGACGTCGACCGCCGCGTCCAGCGGCGCGAGGACTTCCACCGCACGCTGCGCAAGCGTTTGGCGAAGAAGCTCGGCCACGGGGGGCTGCCGCCTCTCGCTTCGGGTAAAGGCCCGCCGCCCGGAACAAGACGCCCCGGCGGGGTGGTGCCCCCGACCGCCTTCCCCGGCCGCCTGGAGGGGATTTCTCCCTCGGCCGGACCGGCCTCGGCCGACGCGCCCGATGAAGTGGCCAATCCCGCCAAGCCACCGATCCATCTGGGAGACCGGCTCGCCTCCCGAGCTCGGCGATTGAAGAAGAGGCCCAAGGAGGATAAGTAAGACCCCGCCATGGATGCACAGACGTTCCTACAGCGGCTCAAGGGCCAGGAGTACTTTCGCGGGCAGGTGCAGCAGCTTGGCAGTCCCTTGCACGGACAGAGGGAGTTGCTTATTCGCGCGGGACGGTGAGAATAGCAGTTGACCGGGGCGAACGATGGCCGAGAGGGGGAGGCGTTGCCGGCCAACGAGTGACGGAGCGCTCAGGATGTGAAGAGAGCAGCCTGCTGGGATGTCGGGCTGCGGACAGGAGATCGAGATGGCGGAGAACGCCCAGACGATGTCGCTGCCACGCTTGGCTGATCGTTTGGTCTCGCATACGCGAGACGTGATGCGGCGCGCGAAGACCGAGGAGGATCTCCGGATAGGGTTCGAGAAGATATTGGAGCCGATTCGCCAAGATATGGGATTGGCTGCGCAGCCTGAATACGAGCGGTCCATCTTCGCTAGCGGCCGCTCGGATGCGCTCCATGGGCGGGTGGTTATTGAGTACGAGTCCCCGCGTTCATTCCGGCGGGACAGTGCAGTGGATCATGCCTTCGATCAGCTACTCGGCTACATCCGAGGGCTTGCGAAAGAGAGCAAGCGGCATCTGTTCGTCTTTGACCCGCAGTTCGTCGGCGTTGGTTTTGACGGCGAGCATATCTTCTTCGTACGGTACCGGGGGGATAGGTCAAAGCCGAAGTCGCGCCTGGCCAAGAGAGATTTCATCCGGGTGGGTCCCTATCCATTTGATCCGGAGAGCGCCAGAACGCTTCTGACGCACATGCGGTCCCTGTCGCGCCGTCTGCTGACCGCGGGTGAGTTGGCCGCGGTCTTCGGCCCTGGCGGAGCTGTGGCCAAGGAAGGCGTCTCCGCCCTCGTCGACGCCCTGGATAACTGGGCGGACTCACCAAGGGTAGAAGCGTTCTTCGGGGAATGGCGCCGGCTGTTCGGGATCGTTTACGGCGAACACTTCACCGCGCAGATGGCTCGGGAGACGAAGAGCCTCGCAGCGGTGTACGGTGTGAATCCCGGGGTCCCATTCCAGAGGCTGTTGTTCTGCGTCCATACCTACTTCGTCTTCCTGATGAAGCTCATTGTGGCGGAGTTGCTGACGATCGCGGAGCGCTCGGTGGCCTCCTCGTTCTCGCACGATCTGGCGCATGCCAAGAAGCGCTCCTTCGGCCAGCAGTTGGAGGCCATGGAGTCGGGGGGAATCTATGCCGAACGCGGGCTCACCAACTTCCTTGAGGGGGACTTCTTCCGGTGGTATCTCGATGCGCTTTCGCCAAGGTTGGAGGCGGCGCTAAGAGACATTGCGAGGGCGTTTGGCGAGTTTGAGCCTGCGACTACTGCAATCGCGCCGGAGGAGTCCGAAGATCTGCTGAAGAAGCTGTATCAGTACCTCGTTCCGGCGAGCGTTCGACACAACCTCGGCGAGTTCTACACGCCCGATTGGTTGGCTGAACTGCTCATCCGCGAGAGCCGCTACACGGGGAACACGAGGAAGCGGCTGCTTGACCCTGCGTGCGGCTCCGGCACGTTCCTGGTCCTCGCGATCCGCAAGGCAAGGGAATATGCCGAGCGTCAGGGCCTCGCTCCTCGGGAGACAATCAAGAGGATCGTGGCGAATGTCTGGGGCTTCGATCTCAACCCTCTCGCCGTAATCGCGGCGCGAACGAACTACCTGTTTGCCTTGGGCGGGCTTGTGGAACAGGTTCCGTACCTTGAGATTCCCGTGTACCTTGCGGATTCGGTGCTCTGGCCGAAGAGAGCAAAGCAGCTTCGCTTGGACTTCGAGGGAGGCGACCACGTGAAGGTGGCGACCTCCGCAAAGGAGTTCCACGTGCCGTCAATCTGGGTGAATGACGGGGGATTCCTTATGAAGCAGGCCGCACCGGTGGTCGAGGAGATGGCTCGCTCGGGCTACACATCGGCAGAGGCCCTTGATCGCCTGCGCGAGAAGGGCTTGGCCTTTCCGCCGCACGAGGAGATCGTGCGGAGGTTCTACGAGGAAATCCTGGAACTGGAACGGGACGGCAGAAACGGGATCTGGGCACGCTTCCTGAAGAACGCGTTCGCGCCGATGGTCGCGGGCCGGTTCGATTTCGTCGTCGGCAATCCCCCCTGGATCCGGTGGCAGTATCTGTCGGAGGACTACCGCAACGCAACGTTGGCCCTATGGAAGGAGTACGGGCTGTTCTCGCTCAAGGGGCAAGCTGCACGCCTTGGTGGCGGGGAGAAGGATTTCTCGATGCTTTTCACCTATGCGGCAATGGACTACTACGTTGGGCGCAGGGGGAAGCTGGGATTCCTCATCACCCAGGAGGTGCTTAAGTCCAAGGGGGCGGGCGAGGGTTTTCGCCGCTTCCGCCTTCGCGATGGGGAGGAGTTTCGCGTGATGAAGGCGGCGGACCTTGTCAGCGTCCAGCCGTTTGAGGGGGCTGCGAACAAGACGGCCATGATCATCGCCCGCAAGGGCGAGAAGACGAAATACCCGGTCCCGTACGTCCTGTATGAGAGGAAGAAGGGGGTGGGCAGGATCCCGACGGACGCCCCATTGAATGCGGTTCGGGCGCAGTTGACCAAGAGAGAACTCGTAGCCGAGCCGATGGGCAAGGCAACGGGCTCGTGGCAGACTATACCCGCGGGACAGAAGGAACTGCTGAGCTTGCGGGGCGAGAATACATACAGAGCCAGGTTGGGCGCTCGGGTCGAACCGTATGGCGTATTCTGGCTTCGGATCGAGGAAATCACTGCCGATGGCAGCCTGGTTATCCAGAATCTCCCCGGGCGCGGCAAGCGAGATGTGCAATCTGTCAGACAAGTAGTTGAGCACGATCTCGTCTACCCGGCTGTCAGCGGCGGGGACGTTCACCGATGGGGAGCCGAACCCGGCGTCTACGTGTTGATGCCGCAGAACCCGTCAACCAGCGCCCCGTTCCCCGAATCGGTCATGAAGCAGCGTTGGCCTCGGACGTACTCCTACCTCACCAAGTTCCGAGATGTTCTGCTTACGCGGGGCTCCAAGACCGTGCGCGAGTTCGCGGAACGAACGGCGTTCTATGCGATGTACGGCATTGGGCCCTACACGGTGGCCAAGTACCGAGTTGTGTGGAAGAGGATGGCTGGCGACATGGTTGCGGCGGTCATCTCGCAGCACAAGACCCCTTTCGGTTACAAGACGACGATCGCCACCGACACAACGTCCCTGTTTCCCACAGATAACGAAAGTGAAGCACACTATCTGTGTTCCGTGCTGAACTCTCTGGCTGTTCGCAGGTTCATAAGATCATACTCCTCGCCTGGCAGGGGGTTCGGCGCTCCGTCGGTGATGGAGCCCCTCGGTATCCCGGCCTTCAGCGAGAGTGACGCGCTGCACAGTCGTCTGGCGGAGCTCTCCATGACTCTCCATCAGCATCAGGACGAAGGTGACTCCCTGAACGTCAATGCACTGGAACCGGAAGTGAACGCAGCGGCCCGCAGGTTGTTTGGGCTTAGCGCTCGCAGCTCATGACTCGATCCGAGAACGCTCCAGGGGTCGAGGGTTCGGTTTGGCGTAGACGACCAGCTTGCCTTGCAGCACCCGGCTGGCGCCTGAGCGGGAGCCTTGCCTGATGGACGCACAGACGTTTCTACAGCGAGTCAAGGGCCAGGACTACTTCCGCGGGCAGGTCCAGCATGTCGAGGCGCTCGCGCCGCGGGCGGCGGACGTGCGGGACGTCGCCGCGCTCGCTCCGGCCGTGCGGGAGGCCCTGGCGGGCGAGGGGATCGACCGCCTCTACCGCCACCAGGCCGAGGCGATCGCCGCCGTGCGGGCCGGGAAGCACGTGGTGGTGGTGACGGCGACGGCGAGCGGCAAGACGCTGTGCTATCACATCCCCGTCGTCGAGGCGAGTGTCGCGGACCCGATGTCCACCGCCCTGTTCCTGTATCCCACCAAGGCGCTCGCCCAGGACCAGCTCCGTGGGCTGGGGCGGTTCCGCAACCCCGCCGCCGGGGCGGACTTCCTCTGCGGGACCTACGACGGGGACACCCCGCAGGGCCTCCGCCGGAAGCTGCGCAACGGCGGGCACTTCATCCTGACCAACCCGGACATGCTCCACCAGGGCATCCTGCCCAACCACGCGCGGTGGAACCGCTTCTTCACGCACCTGCGGTTCGTGGTGATCGACGAGGTCCACGCCTACCGCGGGGTGTTCGGCTCGCACCTGGCGAACGTCGTCCGCCGGCTGGGGCGGATCTGCCGGCACTACGGCAGCGAGCCGCAGTTCGTGTGCTGCTCGGCCACCATCGCCAATCCGCTGGAGCACGCCCAGCGCATCACGGGGCAGGCGATGGCGCTGGTCTCCAACGACGGCGCCCCGCGCGGGCCGAAGCGGTTCGTCCTGTGGAACCCGCCGCCGCTGGAGCAGGCCGCCCGCGGCCGGGAGGACGACTTCCGCACCGGCGGCGACCGTCGAAGCCCCCTGTGGGAGGCGGTCTACCTGATGGCCTCGCTGGTCCGCGAGGGCATCCAGACGATCACCTTCACGCGGACTCGCCTCGCGGCCGAGCTGATCTACCGCAACTGCCGCGAACTGCTGCGCTCCACCTCTCGCCGGTTGGCCGACTCGGTGCGGGCCTACCGCGGCGGGTACCTGCCCGCCGAGCGGCGGGAGATCGAGCGGCAGCTCGTCGAGCGGGAGATCCTCGGCGTCGCCAGCACGAATGCCCTGGAGCTGGGCATCGACATCGGCTCGCTGGACGCGTGCATCATCGTGGGCTACCCGGGGACGGTGGCGAGCCTCTGGCAGCAGGCGGGCCGGGCCGGCCGGGGGCTGGAGGAGTCCGTCGTCTTCCTCATCGCCGCCAACTCGCCCACCGACCAGTACCTGATGGCGCACAGCGAGTACCTCTTCCGGCAGAGCCCCGAGCAGGCCGTGGTGGACCCGGACAACCCGCACATCGCCGTGGATCACCTCCGCTGCGCCGTCCACGAGCTGCCGCTGGCCGACGGCGACCGCGAGCGGTTCGGCCCCTATGCCGACGTGCTGCTGGAGCTGCTGGCCGAGGACGGCGTGGTCCGGCACATCGACGAGCGCTGGTACTGGGCGTGCTCGGAGTACCCCGCCGCGGACGTGAACCTGCGGAACATCGCGGGGGCGGTCTACACCATCCAGGACGAGTCCGCCGGCGAGCGGGTCATCGGCACGATGGACGAGGTCTCCGCGCTGAGCCAGCTCCACGGGCACGCCGTCTACCTCCACGCGGGCGAGACGTACTTCGTCAACAAGCTGGACCTGACGGAGAACGTCGCCTTCGTCGAGCGGCGCGACCTGGACTACTACACCCAGTCCGTCCAGAGCTCGCAGATCCGCATCGACGAGCAGGCCGAGCGGGGCACGTGCGGGCCTGCGGAAATGGGCTTCGGCGACGTGACGGTCACCACGACGATCCCGATGTTCCGCAAGATCCGCTTCCACTCGCGCGACAGCCTCGGCTTCGAGGACCTGGAGCTGCCCAGCCAGACGCTCGAGACGGTGGCCGTCTGGGTCTGCCCGCCGGAGGAGATCGTCCGCCGAATGCTCGCCGAGGGCCTCGTCGTCGGCGAGGCGCTGGTGGGGATCGCCAACGTGATGGTCGAGGTCGCCCAGCTCTTCGTTATGTGCGACGCGCAGGACATCGGCACGACGATCGACGCGTCGTCGCTCGGGCGCGACGCCCTGTTCCTCTACGACCGCTATCCCGGCGGGATGGGCTACGCCCGCCGCTGCATGGACGCGATGGAGCAGATCCTCCGCACCGTGCGGGACGTGGTCCGCGACTGCTCCTGCCCCGACGGCTGCCCGTCGTGCGTGGGGGCGGCCGTGCCCGCCTTCGCCATGACCGACCTGGACAGCTCCGTCCGCGGGCGCATCCCGGACAAGAAGGCGGCGAAGTACCTCCTCGCCCGAATCCTACGACCGGGGTAACCCATCGCGAAGGTCGCTCAATCTAAGCGTGAGCACGGGTCCGCGTTCGAGATGGATGATCCGTAGTGCGAGGCAGAGGCTTGACGTGGAGCTGTGAGTATGAGCAGCCGTAAACAAATCCGTGTGATTGGACGTGTTCCTTCTTCGGGCTTTGTAGCCGCCGGGTCGTTTCCGCAGCCCGAAGGGCGTCTGTTGGTAGCCACGGGCGCAAGCCCGTGGTGGATATGCAGCTTAAATCGGAGCCTCCGTAGGGGGCGATTGGGGCTCAGCAACGGGCCAGGGCCCTCAGTCGCCCCTTCTTGGGGCTCCTATAGGAGGCTCGGCCCCAAACCACGGGCTTGTGCCCGAGGCTACCCACAATCGCCCAAGGGGCTCCCATCGAGCCCCACCCGATGCACTGTCTCGCGGATGCCTTGTATCGCCCTGTGCCTGCTCGGCCTCGCGATCCCTCGTGCCCGCGCCAACGCCCGCCCCGTCCCGGGCCTCCAGGGGGCGATCAAGGTCCCCTTCGAGATGCCCCTCGATGGCGAGGCGACGCTGGCGCTGTACAACGACAGGGGCGGGGTGGTCCGCATCCTCGGCCAGTGCGTCCCGCTTGCCGCCGGCCGCTATGAGGCTGCGTGGGACGGGATGGACCTGTTCGGCAACCTCATGCCGGCCGGGACGGCGCTCACGCTGAAGGTCCTCTCCAACCGCCCGCTGACGGCGACGTACGAGTTCACCGTCGGCGGCGCGGGCGATCCGCCGTGGCTGACCCGCCCGCAGGGGGAGGGGGCGGCCATGCGAACGGGCGGCTGGATGGGCGACCACACCCCGCCGTTCAGCGCGCTGGCGTTCGAGGACCGCGTCTTCTTCGGCTGCAAGGTCGCCGAGCACGGGCACGCCGTCATCGCCACGAACCTCCGGGGCGAGAAGCTCTGGGGCCGCGGCGGCCTGGAAGGATGGAAGGGCCCGCACCTGCTCGCCCACGACGGCCGGCATATCTGGGGCGTCGCCAACGAGACCCGCGTTCACCGGCTCGACCCGGCGACGTACAGAACGCAGCGGCTGATCGACCTCGGCAAGGACAAGGCGGTGGCCCTCGCGGCCCGGGGGGGCACACTCTACATCGTCCAAGCCAACCACCTCGCGAAGCGCGACCTGTTCACGACGGCGGCCGGGAGCAAGGACATCGACCCGCCCAAGAGCCGCCCGCAGGTGGACAAGTCCGCCCCCATGCCGAGCGGGCAGCTCAGCGCGTTCGCGCGGTTCGGCACGGTCTTCACCGGCAGCGGCGGGCACCCGCAGACGGGCCTGCGCGCGGCCGACGGCGGGGGCTTCGCGTACTTCCTCGTGCACTTCCATCGCCCGGTCGAGGTGGGCACGGTCGTGCTCGGGCGGATCAACGGTGCCTCGGAGGCGGCCGTCCACGTGCTGAGGCCCGGCGCGAAGTACGACCTGAGCCGCCTGGTCCCCAAGCCCGCCGGGGCCGATGCGATCCTCCAGGAGGCCGGCGGCGACTGGGTGCCGATCGGCCGGACCCGTATGCCCAACCCGCTGAACTTCGTGACCGCGCCGACCGCGGGTATCAAGACCGAGGCGCTCTACGTCCGCCTCGAACCGGCGGGGAGAACGCCCCCGGGCAAATGGACGCCGACCGTCGGCCTGTGCCGCATCCTCTCCCGGCGCCTGCTTCGCGTGGACCCGGTCGCCGGCGCGTCCGTGCCGAAGGCGCTCGTTGCACCGCCGGAGAAGAAGCGCTCTTCGAAGCCCGGTCCCGCCGCCGCGAACGCCTTCCGCGTGCGGGCCGCCAAGCCCCTCAGCGAGATCCACCCCGCGCCGGTGATGATCGACCTCGGCGAGGCCAGGACGCTCGACGGCATCTGCCTGCTGAACTGCACGGGGCCGGTCTTCGTCCTCGACGCTTGCGTCGCGCCCGCGGGGACCACGCCCGACCCCGCCGACGACGCCCACTGGAAGGAAGTCATGCCCTGCGAAGTCCGGCGAGGCAAGCAGGGCTACGCCTCGGCCCGGACGCACCACAACGAGCGCTACTACACCTTCCAGGACCGCCTGACCACGCGGGCGCTGCGGCTGCGATTCCTCGCCGGGCGGCGCGAGGGCAAGTGGGGCGTCCCGCCGGACGTGCGGCGTTTCGAGTGCGACGACGTCGCCCTGCTGGCCCTCGCCGAGCCGGACGCGCCCCTACCGCCGCATTTCCTGGCCGTCTACGACGGGCAGACGGGCGAACGGAAACGCAAGATCGCCCACCCGTCGGCCCGGGTCCAGGCAATGGCGTTCGACGCCGGCGGGCAGCTCTACTGCGTGCGCGACAACGCCCTGTGCCGCTCCCGGATCGCCGGCGATGAAATCCAACACACGGTCCTGAACGACAAGGACCTCCGGGGGCCGATTTCGCTGGCCGTCGGCGCCGAACGCATCGCCGTCGGCGACGACGAACGCTGCGCCGTCCTGCTCTTCGATAAGCAGGGCAAGTGCCTGCGGACCGTCGGCGGCCGCGGGCCCCGCAAACGCGGGCCCTGGGACCCCTGCACCGTCCAGTCGCCGACGGGCGTGGCGCTCGACGCGGAGGGCAAGCTGTGGGTCGCCGAGTGCCAGTACTCCCCGAAACGGATCGCGTGCTTCACGCCCGAGGGCACGCTCTACACCGAGTGCTTCGGCCCGGCCGAGTACGGCGGCGGGGGCTTCCTGGACCCGGACCTCAAGAGCTTCTACTACCGCTCGGCGCACTTCGCGCTGGACTTCCCCGCCGGGACGTGGCGGATCAGGAACCTCAACGACCGCCTGTACTGCGACGAGACGCCCTCGCTGGACGGCAGCACGTTCAAGTACACCAAGATCGGGCGGGCGATCTACCTGGACGGCCGGCGGTACATCGTGGGCGACCCCGGTTGGCAGGGCTCGCCGGGCCCGGTGATCTGCCTGCGGGACGACGACCGCGCCGTCTGGAAGCCCTGCGCCGTGATCGCCCCGGCCGAGCGGTCCCGCTTCCTCGTCGCCAAGACGCATTGGCGCGAGCACTGGCTGGAGCAGGACCTCTCGGGCAAGGGGTTCATCTGGTGCGACCACAACGGCGACGGGGCGTACCAGGTGGCCGAGGTCGAGCTGTTCGATCTGGACGAGGACCGCTTCGGCAAGCGCGGCGCGCTGAACGTGCCGTACTGGTGCTCGTGGATCGGCCCGAGGCTGGAGTTCTGGGGCAGCAACGCCCGCCTCAAGCCGGCCCGCTTCACGGACCGGGGCGTGCCGATCTACCGGGCGAAGGACCTCGAACCGTTCCGCTACGCCGACCTCGCCCCGCTGGTGACGAATACGATGATCTGCGGCATGCGGGCCAAGCACGGGCCCGGCCATACGAGCCTCGTCACGCACGACAGGTCGCTGCTGATCGAGGGCCAGCCCTGGAAGGTCCTGCCGGACATGACGCTCCAGGGCGGCCCGCCGCCGCGCCCGGTCAGGGGCCAGTACGTCCCGCCCATCGCCGGGCACGTGCTGGACAACCCGCTGCACTGGGTGGGCTCGGCGGTGACGGACTCGCCGCTCGGGGAGGTCGCCGTGATGCTGGGCAACAGCGGGCGGTGGTTCGCGTGGGCGGCCGACTACGGCGTGATCGTCGGTCGCATCTTCACCGGCGAGCGGGGCGGCTGGGGGACGGACCTTCCGGCCCGGCGCGGCACGGACGTCACGCATCGCCGGCTCGGCTACGAGTGCTTCTTCGGGCACTTCGTCAAGGCCCACAACGGCCGGTACTACGCGGTGGGGGGGCACGGCTTCCACGCCGTCAGCCGCGTCGACGGGCTGGACGGCTACCGCGTGCTGAGCGTGCCGGTGAAGGTATCCCCGGCCGCGCATGCGTCGAACGCGAAGCTGCAGCCGCTGCTGGCCCGGACGCACGCCGCGCTGGCCGCCCAGCGGAAGAGCAAGCGTCGCGTGGAGCTGAAGGCCCGGCCGATCGCGCGGCGCGCGCCGCGGTTCCGGCTCGACGGCGCCTTGACGGACTGGGACGCCCCGCGGGGTTTTTCGGCGATCGACGAGAAGGCCCGCCTCTTCGTCGACGCCGCCTACGACGCCAAGGGCCTGTACCTCGCCTACGCCGGCGTCGGCCACGTCGCCAATAGCGCCCAGGACCCGCTGCACCTGTTCAAGACGGGCTTCTGCTTCGACTTCCGCTACCGCGCCCGGCACGCACGTTCCCAACAGCCGGCGGCGGGTGATCGGCGCATCGTGTTCGGCAACTGCGGCGGCAAGTGGCAGGCCGTGCTGTACGACTACGTGGACCCGACCGTCCCGCCGGACCGGCACGTCGAGTTCGCCTCGCCCTGGGTCACCACCCGCGTTGCCCGGGTCACGCGGCTGGACGAGGCGGGCGTGGACGTGCGGTTCCACGTCGTCCGCGACCTGGACCTCCGTGCGGGCCTGCCGGCCGGACAGACGCGGTGGTCGGCCGAGGCGTTCCTGCCGTGGGCCGCGCTCGGCATGCCGCCGGCCGACCCCAAGAGCAAGGACCTCTCGTCGCTGACGTGCGATTTCGGTATCCTGACGGGCGACTCCGGCGGGACGGGCGTGGAGAAGCGCTGCTACTGGTCGAACCGGGCGGCGGGGCTGACCGTCAGCGACCTGGGCATCGAGGCCCGGATCCACCCGTCCACGTGGGGTCGGATGAGCTTCCAGCCGAAGTGACACGAGACGCGGATGCCGGGCGGGCAGTGCGGCGAACGCATATTAAACATGGAGATATATGTATGTATCGAATCGCTACGTCGACGTACTCGTTCTTCCGCTTCGGTGACGACGCCAACCCCCCGGTCGAGGACTGCGTCGAGCGGGCCGGGGAGATGGGCTTCGACGGCGTGGAGGTCCTCGAAGTCCAGATGCACCGGCGGGACAACGCCTACCTTCAGTCCCTCAAACGCCAGGCCCTGATGCTCGGCCTGGACCTCTGCGGGCTGGCCGCCCACCAGAGCTTCCTCTCCCCCGACCCCGAGGTCCGCCGGGCCAACGTCGAACGGACCGTCGCCAGTATCGAGCTCGCCTACGCGATGGGCATCCCCACCGTGCGCATCAACACCGGCCGGTGGGAGACCAGCGCGAACTTCGACGAGCTGATGGCCAACCGCGGCATCGAGCCCCCGCTGGCCGGCTACGAGGACGAGGACGCCTTCCCGTGGGTGATCGACTGCATCGGCCAGTGCCTGCCCACCGCGGAGAAGTGCGGCGTGGTCCTCGGCCTGGAGAACCACTGGGGCCTGGCGCGCACGGCCGAGGGACTGCTGCGGATCGTCGACGCCGTCGACTCGCCCTGGCTGTCGGTCACGATGGACACGGGCAACTTCCTGGACGACACGTACGCCCAGTTGGAGGCGGTCGCACCGCACGCGACGTTCGTCCACGCCAAGACCTACTTCGGCGGGGGGGACTGGTACGAGCTGGACCTGGACTACGCCCGCATCGCGGGATTCCTGCGCGAGGCGGAGTACCGCGGCTACGTCTCCCTCGAATACGAGGGCAAGGAAGACCCCGCCACCGCCGTTCCCAAGAGCCTCGCCCTCCTGCGCGAGGCCTTCGCAACGTAGGCGAGGGCGACGGATTCCCGAGGCCCAGCCGATGGCCCGGCCCGTGCCGGCCGTGGGCGGGCGATGTGTCACTTTTGTGTCAGTCCCGGGAGAATGCAAGAACGGCCTTAAATCGTAAGTATTTATTCAATAGTGACTTGAGGATACAAAACACGTGTCGGTTGCCGGGACGGTGACACACGCCCACCCGCCTGCATGCGTCGCCGACCGCGGCGGCTCAAAATCGGAATACTCGGCGTTTGGGTTTGTTCTGCCGTTTCGGCCTTT
>Ga0272441_10007818_pt1 | contig 17228 bp, 15 predicted proteins | sample SSMProp6N_FD_193582 | JGI IMG/M metagenome (GOLD analysis project Ga0272441, IMG submission 193582) | Marine sediment archaeal communities from Little Sippewissett salt marsh, Falmouth, MA, United States - SSM-Prop-6N | ecosystem: Environmental > Aquatic > Marine > Wetlands > Sediment ...
GGACCCGGCCCGCCCCTTTTGCCTTGTCCGCCACCGCGGGTCCATCTACAATGCCCGGCCTTGCCGGGGCCGAGGGGCGACTCCGGGGGCCGATGTCAGCGACTGCGAATCGAAGGACCACGCCCGATGCAAACCACGAGCGACCGTCTGAAGGCTTTACCGCCGTATCTGTTCGCCGAAATCGACAAGAAGAAAAAGGCCGCCATCGCCACCGGCCGGCCGGTCATCAGCCTGGGCATCGGCGACCCCGACACGCCCACGCCCGCGTTCATCATCGAAGCGGCCCAAGCCGCCGTGGCCAACCCTGCCACGCACACGTACGCCCTGGACCGCGGCGACGCCCGGCTCCGCGAGGCGATTGCCCGGTTTTTCGGGAAGCGTTTCGGCGTAACCCTGGACCCGGACACCGAGATTCTTCCCGCCCAGGGCACCAAAGACACCCTGAGCCACCTGCCGATGGCCATCATGAACCCGGGTGACGTGGGCCTGTCGCCCGACCCCGGGTACCCCGTGTACAACTCGTCGATCCAGTTCGCGGGCGGCGAGGTGGTGCGGTTTCCGCTGACGAAGGAAGCCGGGTACCTGCCGGACCTCGCGGCCATCGACGCCAAGATCGGGGCCCGGGCGAAACTCATCTATCTGAATTACCCGAACAATCCGACGGCCGCCGCCGCCACGCGCGACTTCTACGAGCAGGCCGTGGCCTGGGCCAAGGCGCACGACGTGGTCATTGCCCAGGACGCGGCGTACAGCGAGGTGTACTTCGAGGCGCCGCCCCTCTCGATCCTCGAAATCGACGGCGCACGCGACGTAGCCGTCGAGTTCCACTCCCTCTCCAAGACATTCAACATGACCGGCTGGCGCGTGGGATGGGTGGCCGGCAACACCGACGTCATCGCGAGCCTCGTCCGCCTCAAGAGCAACATGGACAACGGGGTATTCACGGCCATGCAGTGGGCCGGGGCGGCGGCCCTCGACGGCTACGACCGGCCGGAACTCGTGGACCTTCGGGCCATGTACCGCCGACGACGCGATTGCCTGGTCACCGCTCTGGAGGCCGCCGGACTCCAGGTCAACCGGCCCGACGCCACCTTCTACGTCTGGGTCACGTGCCCGGCGGGCCTCGACAGCCGCGCCTTTGCCGACCGCCTGCTCGCGGAGGCCGACATCGTGGCCACCCCGGGCATCGGCTACGGCGACCACGGCGAGGGGTTCGTCCGCTTCAGCCTGACCGTGCCGGAAGACAAACTCGTCGAGGCGGCCGGGCGGATCGAAACACTGGCGTTCCAAGCGTGAGCATCGTCTACATCGGCCTTGGCGCGAACCTCGGTGACCGCGAGGCCACCCTCCGCGCCGCTCTTGACACCTTGCGCGCCCATCCGCGGGTCGACGTCACGGCGGTCAGCACGCTCATCGAAACGGACCCGGTCGGCGGTCCGGCCGGCCAGCCAGCGTTCCTGAACGGCGCCGCCATCCTCGAAACCGACCTGGATCCGGAAGCCCTGCTCGACCTCCTGAAGGCGCTGGAGCGCGACCTCGGCCGGCAGCCACGCACCCGGTGGGGGCCACGGGAACTCGACCTCGACATCCTTCTGTGGCAGGACCGGATCGTCGAGACGGCCCGCCTCACGGTGCCGCACCCGCGTCTGGCAGAGCGGCGGTTCGTGCTGGCGCCGCTGGCCGAGATCGCCCCCGCCGCCCGCGACCCGATGACGGGCCGCACGGTCAAGGAGTTGCTGGACGGCCTGGGGAGTATGTAAGCCGCCACGGACGCCACGGCCTACTTCCGGGACGATTCGGCCGGCGTCTTCTCGGCAGGCGGCGGGAGTTTGCCGGCGGCCTTCAGGTCCGCGAGGATCGCCTTCAGAACCTGCTCGGCCTCCTTCGGTCTGGCCCCTTGGGGTCCGCGGCTGTTGAAGCGGATCGTGCCCGTGGTGTCCACGACGGCCGTGCCCGCCGGGTACCCCATGTAGGCTTTGCGGACGGCTTCGTCCATGCCGTCGACGAGGACCGGCACGGTCAGGTTCATGCCGCGGATGCAGTCAACGGCGGCCTGGGCCCGCTCCTGGATCGTCTTGGGCTGGGCGATGTCGCGCGGCGACCGCAGGGTGCCGTCGCTCGCCTTTCCGTCGCGCACCGGGTGAGCCTCGCGCACGTACACCAGGTAAAACACGACGTGTTGCCTGTACGCCTTGTACAGGGCCTCGATGGCGCCGGCCTGGCGCCGAAACGGTGGTCAGGTGTACGACGAGAAGAAAAGGCAGACCGGCCGCTTGCCGCGGTACTTCGACAGACGAACGGCATCGTCCTTGCCGCCCAGGCGGGCCGTCCACCGGCCGCCGTCGGTCTTCTCGACGTGGAGCCGCTGAAGGGTGAAGTCCGGGGCCGTGTCGCCGGGTTTCAGATGGGGGGCCCATCGCGACGCGGCGGTCCGCCGGACGGGCGGTTGGCTCGCCGCCCGCGCGGCGCCGGCCAGACCAAGCCCCACGGTCAGCCCCGCGGCCAGAATAGCCGCTGCAAATGCGCGTCCGCGCGACATGGCAAACCCTCCAGACGACCCCGCCTGACGCTAAACACCGGCTCGCGGCCGATGTTGCGGCCTTTTCACCCGACGGGCTGAATCGGTTCCGGCTCGGGCGTCTTGTGGTCACCCGCCGGCGGTTTCCCCGTGGTACCGGTGGCGGCCGGCGGCAGGTCGAGGTACCCGTGTGCCTTGGCGGCCAGGACGATGTCGCGTGCGATGGGCCCGGCCGCTTCGCCGCCGTGCCCGCCGTGTTCCACGATGACGGCAAAGGCGATGCGCGGGGCCTCGGCCGGGGCGAACCCGGCGAACCAGGCGTGGTCTGCGCCGCGGCCGGCCTGGGCCGTGCCCGTCTTGCCGGCAATGAGCACCTCGTCGGTCCGAACGTGGTTGTACCCCGTGCCGCCGTACTCGTTGACCACGGCCGAGAACGCGTCGCGGAGGACGCGCATGTAGGCGTGGTTCATGGCCAGGCCGGGGCGGGGCGTTCCGGGTGGCGGCGCCTTTTCGCGAATGAGGCGAAGGGGCGGCATGCGTCCGCCGGTGGCCACCAGGCCGTATAACTGGGCCGCCTGGACGGGCGTGACGAGCAGTTCGCCCTGGCCGACCGAGAGGTTCCGCGGGTCGTGGACGTTGATGCGGCCTTCGGCCTCGCCGCGCAAGCCCAGATCGGTTCGCCGGCCCAGTCCCAACCGCATGCCCCACTGCATGAGGCGGTCGCGTCCGAACCCCAGGTCGAGCCGGCCGTCGCGGCGCGACAGGAGCATCGCCACACGGTAGAAGTACACGTTACACGATTTCTGGATCGCCGTCCGAAGCGGAATGGTGCCGTGCCCGTACCCGCGCGAGAGGTAAACGTGGCACCGGAACCGGTTCGGGTGGCTGGGGTCGAGCACGCCGTCGCACGTCAGGAACGTGCGCGGTGTAATGACGCCCTCGTGCAGGGCGCACGTGGCGGTCACGGCCTTGAACACCGAGCCGAGGGGGTACTGGCCGGCGATGGCCCGGTGGATGAGCGGCTTGTCGGTTCGCTGGACGAGGTCCGGGTAATCGACCCCGAAGAGGCGCACGTCGTACCGCGGGGCGGAGGCCAGGGCCAGGACATCGCCCGTGGCGCAGTCCAGGACGACGGCGGCGCCGACGACGCGCCCCTTGGGTCCGCGGTCCAGGAGGTCCTCGACGTCGCCCTGAAGGGCCACGTCGAGGGTCAGGTGAACGTCGCCGCCGGGCACGGGCTCGATGTTTTCGAGGTAGGCGCCGTCGATGGCCTTCTGGTACATGCCGCGGCTGCCGCGGAGGGCGTCTTCGCAGGCGGCCTCGACACCGGCCCGGCCGAGGTTGTCGCCGGGCCAGTAGCGGCGGAGGTGGCCTTCCGGGTAGCGGTCGTTGATGCCGTCGGTGAGTTCCTCGGCGGCGACTTCGCCCATGCGTCCGATGACGTGGGGAGCAACGTCACCCATCGGGTACTCGCGTTTGCGGGTGGGCTGAAGCACGAGGCCGGGAAACTTCTCGGCCCGGCTCTTGATGACGCCGACGATCTTCATGTCCACGTCGTACACGATCGAGTGGGCGATGCTGCCGCGCGAAAAGTACGTTTCTTCGGCCACGCGGATGCGGCGGCCGTGAAGGTTCCGGACGTTGCGGCGGATGACCTCGACACGCTGGCGGATGACCTCGCACCGCCGGGCCAGTTCGTCGCGCGGGAGACCCGTCAGACGCGACAGTTCGTTCCACATGCCGATGACGCGGGCCTGGACCTCGTCGGGGTCCACCTTCCAGCGGCGCGCGAGACGCCGGACGAAGGCGTCGTCCATCTCGATGAACGGGAAGTAGACCGCCACGTCGAAGGCCCCGGCGTCGCGGGCCAGGGCTACCCCGTTGCGGTCGTACACCGTGCCGCGGATCGTCGGCCGGTAGTGAGGCCGGTGCTTCAGCCGGCGCTCGGCCTCGACCTGGTACCGGGCCCCCTGGAGCACCTGGATGCGCACCAGGCTCCCAAGGACCAGGACCAATCCCAGCCCCAGGACGACCAGAACGAGTTGCAGACGCGTGGCATACATGGATCAAGGCACCGGATGCATCGTACGGCGGCGCGGCGTGGGAATCAACCAGGACGCGCAGAACACGGTTGGGCGAGCCTGGCGCACACGCCGCCGGTGGCGGCCGGCCGCCTCCGCGGTTCGTCCAGCGCCGTTTCCAAAAAGGTACTGTGACTTCCCCATGCGCCGGGTGCCACTGGGTGCGTGCAGCCAGTGCGATTGGAACACGGGCGGGCAAGCCGCCAGTGGCACCCCGCTCAAACGGATACGACCTTTCTGGAAACGGCACTAGATCTCGCCCGGCTCCAGCAATACGCCGAGCGGGCCGCGCAAACGCAGCAGAAGCCAGATGACGTACGGCGCCAGGATACCCGCGTACACGGCGTCGAGTGCGGCTTCCTCCAGCGACCGGATCGGCGCGGGATCCGCCCCGCCCAGGTACCGGGCCATCGCGTACCACGCGCTGTGGACCACCAGGACGGCGGCAAACGTGACGGCCGATTGCGTCAGCACCCAGCCGCGATTCAGGATGCCGCGAACCAGGCATAACCCCGTCAGGACGCCCGCGAACAGGAGGGCTCCGAGGCCCAGCCGGCCGGTCACGGACGTCAGGTCCGCCCCGAGCCCCATGCACCACGCCGCCACAAGCGTCGGCTGCGGCTTATAGTACAGGGCCACGAACACGCCCATCACCAGGACCAGATCCGGCCGGGTCCAGTGCCCGTGGACGGGCACCGCCAGGGCGCCCGGCACGAACAGGGTCACCTGGGCCACCAGGAGGGCATAAGCCAGGATGCCAAGCAGAAACCAACGCACGGGCAACCTCGGGGGTATGCTGCGCCGCACCCGCACCCGCCGGCATCACGCCCGGCACGCGGGGGCACACGAACGGCCATGGCGGATGGGCATGTCCGGCCGCGTCCGCAGCCGGCTCAAAGGCGCAGGCCGCGCTCTATCGTTCGGGCGATGTCTCGCGCGACAAGACGTACACGTCGCGGGCGGTGTCGGGCAACGCCTGGAGTTCCACCACCAGGGAATCGAACAGAGGGGTCTTCGGATGCGGGTCGCACCGGGCCACCCGGCCCACGATGAGATAGGCCGGCAGGCGGGTTTCCGGCGACGGGCTCGTCACCACGTAGTCGCCGACCGAGACGTCGGCGGTGCGGGGAACGTGCTCGACGACCATGGTCCGGCCATCGCCGGCGCCCTGGGCCGCCAGACCGTCCGGGCCCGGCCGCCACCGGCCGTTGCGCCCGGAGACCACTTGCACCATCAGCCGCGTCTCGGGGTCCGCCAACAGGCGTACGGTGCTCGTCAGGGGCCCGACCTGCTCGACGATGCCAAAGAGGCCGGCGGCCGTCAGGACGGGTTCGCCGCTGGCCAGGGCCTCGCGTGCCCCGCGGTCGAGCCGGCCCTGGACGATGGCCCCGCCAGCGCGAACGCCGGAGACAAAGCCTTTCGACACGAGCGCCACGGACCGTCCGCCGGACACTTCCGGGGCCACCAGGTGGGCCGGCACGAGGCGGCACGGCAGGCCGTCGATCGCCTCGCGGATGTGCGCGAGGTCGCGGACGCGGCGGTCGTACTCGCCGAGGCGGGCGGTGGCCTCCGCCAGGGCCGCTTCGAGCCGGTCGGCGCGGCGCTGGAGATGCTCGGCATCGACCGGGGCGGGCGCCGGCTGGACCGACGACGGGTCGCTCATGTCCAGGGCCCAGGCGGCGGTCAGGTTGTCGAGGGGACGGAACACCGGGGCGGCCCAGACCCGGGCGCGGTCGGTCACGGACTGCGGCGCGACGAGCAGCGCAACGGCCACCAGCGGCAACGCCGCCATGCCGATACGCTGAAGCGCCCGCCGCGGAAGGGCGGCGTGCTTGGTTCGTGAAGACCTTCGGGCCATGCGTTCCCCACCAATAGTGCGGCGAGGTCGCCGCGCGGCAGCGCGACGGCCACATAAATCTCATGGTATACCGGAATGCCGCGGTTACGCCAACGAAAAAGCCGTTTGCGGGGGAGAAAAACCGGCGGGTCCGACCCGTGGACCCTGCGGGGCGTGCGGGCCGGCGCCCCGTCCGTTACATCTCGTCGTCGGTAATGTCGATCGTGCCGCCCCACTGGTCGAGGTGGTCGAGGAACACCCCCGACCCGCGTGCGACGGCGGTCATGGGGTCGTCGGCCACGCGGACCTTCAGGCCGGTCGCCTGGGAAATGACCTGGGGCAACCCCTTCAGGAGGGACCCGCCGCCGCAGAGCATGATGCCGTTATTGACGAGGTCGGCGGAGAGTTCCGGCTCGGTCTGTTCGAGGGTGCGTTTGACGCAATCGATGATGGCCTCGACGGTTTCGGCGAGGGCCTCGCGAATTTCCTGGCTGGTGACGGTGGTGGTGCGTGGCAGGCCGGCGATGAGGTCGCGTCCGCCGATTTCGAGTTCGAGTTCGTCGCCCAGGGGTGCGGCGGAGCCGGTCTCGATTTTGACGCGTTCGGCCGTCTGCTCGCCAATCAGGAGGCTATAGGTGCGTTTCATGTACTCGATGATGGCAGCGTCGAGGTTGTCGCCGGCGGTGCGGATGGACTGGCTGCACGCGATGTCGGCGAGGCTGATGACGGCCACCTCGGTCGTGCCGCCGCCCACGTCCACGACCATGCTGGCGGTGGGTTCGTCGATGGGGAGCCCGGCGCCGATGGCGGCGGCCATGGGTTCCTCGATGAGGTGAACCTTGCGGGCGCCGGCGCGTGCGGCCGAGGAAAGGACGGCCCGCTTCTCGACAGCCGTGATGCCCGACGGAATGGCGATAACCACCCGCGGCCGAATGAACGAGGTCCGCCCGTGGACGCGGCGGATGAAGTAGCTGAGCATCGCCTCGGTAATGTCGAAGTCGGCGATGACGCCCGTCCGCATGGGCCGGACAGCCACGATCGACCCCGGCGTTTTGCCGAGCATCCGCTTGGCGACCTCGCCAACGGCCATACCATCGAGGAGGACGCGGCCGGTATCCTTGCTGACGGCAACGACGGAGGGTTCGCAGCAGACGATGCCCTGGCCCCGGACGTAGACCAAGGTGTTGGCGGTGCCGAGATCGATCCCCATATCGGCGGAGAACAGGCCGATGAAGCGGTCAAAAATCATGCTGGATCCCCGACGCGAAACCGTGGCCGTTGGGCAGGCGGCAAATCATCGGCCGATGGCGGGGCCGGGGGCATCGGTCGATCAGGTTCCAGCCGCCGCGCCCGCCGGGTCCGTCGTGTTGCCGGTAGGCGGGGCGTCGGGAGCGGGCGTACCGCCTCCCTCCCCAGTGGGCCCCACGTCGGTGCCGGGCGACGCCGACACTCCCTCCGGGAAGCGTTTCAGGGCCTTGTCCGTCTCGTCCAATTCTTCCCGGAGCCCTGCCTGCTGGGTTTTCACCTTGTCCGGCAACTGCTTGTTGGCCTCGCCCTTCTCGGTGACGCCAAGAATGGTGCCATAGTTCTTATTGAGTTCCACGCACAGGAACACCAGCGCCACGACCAGCGCGACACCGCCGACCAGCAGCAGAACCGTATAGACGTTGCTGAGCGGCTGGGCCGCAACGCGAACGCCGCTACTCGAACCGATTTGTGACATGGTCGTTTACCCTCACATCGCCGCGGATGACGCTGAGTTCGCCGGCCGCACTGTCACTCGATACCTTCGTGACTTTGAGCGTCGCCAGGTACTTGCTCTGGGCCTCGTTATAGACGAAGAACTTCATGCCCTCGACGACGCCGTCGTCGGTCCCGAGATTAATCTCGGCCACGCGGGCCTCGTTGTCGGCGCTCTTGACCAGGCCCTTGATCTGCGTGGTCGGCACGGCCGGCACGTCCTTGGGCATCTGGACACCGGGCTGGGTCCGGACGTATTCCAGGGTGCTCTGGGCGGCGGCAAGGCGTTCGCTCGTGGCGCGGAGGTTTTCCTTGAGATTCTGGAGGTCGGCCAGGGCGGCCCGGAGGCGGGCGTCCGTTTCGCTATACATGACTTCGAGTTCGTCTTTGGCCTTGTTGGCGGCGTCGCGTTCGGCGCGCCAGGCGTCGCGCTGGGCCACCTCTTTGGCCAACGAATCGTTGAGGCCCTTGATCTGCTCGACGAGTTCCTGAAGCCGTTTTTCCTGGCTCTTGTTCTCCTCGGTGATCAGGGTAATGGTGTTGGTCTTGTCGTTCACGTTGGACGTGAGCGTGTTGATGCGCTGCTCGAGTTGCGCGCGGTGGGCCATCCACTCGGAGTACTTCTTGTCGCGCTGCTGAACGGCCGAGTCGCGCTGCTCCAGCGCCTTCTGGAACAGGCGGTGCTCCTCGTCGTAACGGCCCTTCCAATTCTCGCGCAGGACGACCTCGGTCGACACCAGGACGGCCACGGCGATGGAAACCACCACAACCAGCACCGTCAGGATCTTGCCCAGAGTGCTCAACGTTGTCTCCTTTCAGAAGCCGGTGACCGCCAACGCGCCTGGCCCCACACCGGTCCCCTGGTACCTTCGGCCCCGGGGCGGAAGACTCCCCGCACCGATTACTCGTATGCCTGAATCGCAGAAAACGATTCTAGTTGCCCCCGGGGGACCGTCAAGCAAAATTTCACGCTTCCTAAGCCATTACGACGGGCGGGGCCATCCGTCGCAGGATTTGTGGGGGATTAGCGTGGTTTGGCGCCGGGGTCCTCCCTCAGGATCTTCGACCGCCAAGGCTTCTCGGCAGACCGGATGCGGATGATGGCCGCCGCTGCCGTCGTCCGCTCCAGCGGCACCTGGCTCGCCAGCATCGTCTGGAGCGACTCCAGGGCGGGCGTGTAGCCGGTTTCGCCGATTTCCCGGGCCGCCAGAACGCGGGTTTCGCCGTCGGGGGCCTCGAGCATATCCATCAGCATGCCGATTCGCTTCAGGTCCCCAAGCCGCGCGAGCGCCGCAATCGCCCCGAACTTGACGTCCAGAAATCGGCTCTGGCACAGCCGCTCCAGCAGCGGAATGTCGTCCTTGCGGCCCAGCCGGCCCAGCAGCCGCGTCGCGTAATACCGCACGAGATGCCGATTATGCCCGGTCAGCGTCCGGACACGGTCGTGGCCGGCGTCCGACCCAAGCCGGTGCATCGCCTCGGCGGCACGCAGGACGACCACGGCGTCCGGGTCGTCGAGTTTCACCTCCAGCAGGCCCACCGCCGACGCGCTCCCCGACAGGCCCAGCAACCAGGCGGCCATGCGCCGCAGCGTCACGTCCGGCGAGGCCAGGGCCTCCCCCAGGGCGGTCATGCGGTCCGGCTCAACCGTCATCGCCAGGCCGAAGTCCGCCGACAGGCGAACCGTGGCCTCGGCGTCGCGCTGCTTGCGGCGAAAGAGGTCCCCCAGGTCGCGCCGGCCCAGCGTGCCCATCAGGGCCAGCGCCGTGGCCCGGACCCGGGGGTCGCGCGTGTCGGCCAAGGTCTCGACCCGGCCGAGGGGCGGCTGGCGACCCGCCTCCAGGTACGTTTCGCACACCATGGCCGCCAGCGGCGGCTGACCCGATTGCAGGGCCTCGTCCAGGACGTCGTACGGCGTGTCGTGGCCGCCCTCCGGCATCCGGACGGCCGAGAACCCCCCCATCGCCGACGGCGGCGGGGCGTCGCGCCCCTCGGACGCGCATCCGGCGGCCCACGCGAGGGTCGTGGCCAGCACCAGCAGCACACGCCGATGCCGTGGCGCGGGGCGGGTCTCAGGGACGGATCCCGCGCGGTGGGTGCAGAGACCCACCGAGCAGACGTCACACGCCCCGTTGGTGTGGAGAAGTACGCGGGTCACGGTATCTGCTCCTTTTCCGACTCGTCGGCGGTTGCCTTCCGACGTCGGGCCCGGGCCACGGCGGCTGCCACCAGCAGGCCGGCCGTCGCCAGCATGCACCCGTCGGCGAACAGGTCGCCGTGCCGGGTGTACGGGGTCAGCCGGTCGTCCAGTTGGATCTGGCCGACGATGCACCCCTCCACGCCGCGCCGCTCGCCGTTCTGCTCGACCACCTGGGCAATGCGGCCGGTGGACTGGATAATGGCGCTGATGCCCGTGTTGACGCTCCGGACGATGGGCACGCGGTTCTCGACGGCCCGGAACACGCACAGGTTCAGGTGCTGGTCGAGTTCCCACGACCCGCTGAACCACCCATCATTGGAGATGTTAACGATGAAGTCAACGGCCTTCGGTGAGGGCGACGCAACTAGCCGCGACCGTGAGGGAGCGGGCCGCTCGACCGCTCGCTGGCGCTCGCGGCTGGCAGAGGCCCGGACCATCTCCCGAATACGGTACGCCATGGCGTCCTCGTAGCAGATGGCCACCTGGAACCGGGCCTCCCGCCCGTCGTACGCCACGCGGAACGGCGGCTGGTCGTTCGCCCCCGGCGTCAGGCTATGGTCGAAGTCGTACGGCGTGAACGCCAGCAGCACCCGGTGCAGCCAGGGCCACGACGCCTTGAACGGCACGTACTCGCCAAACGGCACGAGATGGCACTTGGCGTACCGGTGGTCGGCCTCGAAGGATCGCGACTCGCGCGAGATGAGAAACGCCGTGTTCCGGCGCGGGCCGCGCGTAAAGAACCCCCCGCCCGGTAGCCGGTACGCCCCCTTCAGATCCACGGCGTGGCCACCGAACAGGATGGGCGCCTCCACCTCGTGGGCCTTCTGACGAAGACGGAGCCAGTACCCCCGCGACCGGTTCTGAAGGTACAGAAACACCCTCTGCATGCCGGGGTCGTCGATGAGTTGCTCGATGTCGGCCGTCAGGTATTCGCGGTTCAGAATGCCGGGCACCATCGTTTCGGGCCAGACGACGAGGTCGACGTCGAGGCCGGCTTGGGCGGCCTGGGCCATCGCCCGGTCCGTCAGGTCGCATTGCTCGCGGATCAGGCGTTCTTCGAGTTGCTCGATCTGTTCGAGGCGGGCCTGGAGTTTGATTTCCTGCGGCACGTTCGTCTGGACGCTCGCGACAACGGGCCCGGGGGCATCCGCCGACGGCGCCTCGCTCAGGCGGTACAGGCCGTAGCCCACCGTCCCCGCCCAGGCCAGGCCGACGACGACCAGATTCACGAGCAGCATGGGGCTGAGGCGCATCGGCCCGGTGGGTGCCACTGGCGGCTTGTCCGCCAATGCGGCTTGGCGGCGGGTATCCTCACCCCGCGGCCTGACGAGCGGCCGAACCAACGCCGCCGCCAGAAACCCCGTCGTGGCCAGGCACAGGGCCGACTGCCCGTACGCTCCCAACGTGTCGGCCGTCTGGATCAGCACCAGGTTCTCGTACTGCGTGTGACCCACGAAAAGCCACGGCAGACCCGAGACCGCCCAACCCCGAATCCACTCCAGGGCCACCCACACCACCGGGGCCGAGACCGCCAGCGGCACCCGCAGCCGGGTCGACCACCGCACCACCAGCGCCCACGCCGCCCAGTACAGGGCCAGGTACGGCACGGCCGCCAAGTACGCCGCCAGCGTAACCGGCCGGACCCAATACACGTTGATGGCAAAGAAGACGATTCCCGCCACCAGGGCCGCCGCGAACGCGTCCTTGCCGGTCCGGGCCCGGACGGCCGTCACCAGCAGCGGCACGAGCGCCACATAGGCCAGCCAGGAAACCTCCGCCGACGGGAACGCCAGCGTCAACAGAAGCGCCGAGGCCACGGCAGGGGCGAACAGCCACGCCAGACCCCGCAGGATCGCGCCCCAGGACCGGTGCGTACGGCGGCGCGGGGCCTGACGGCCCTGCCCTTTGGCCTTGGCGGCCCTGGCGCGTGCGGCTTTGGCATGTCGGCGGTCGGTCATTCAGCGTTCCCGGGTGCAGTCACAAGTGCCCCATTCTGGCCGCGCGCACGCGGGGTGTCAAGGAGCCGGAACGGGCCCGGCGCCTTTTCCGACCCGATTTGTGAAAAGCGTTGCGGGGGAAACCCCGCCAAGGTAGGCTCGATACCGTCATCGAGCCCGCCCCGAAACCAGCGGGATAGCGCCGCCCCATCGGGTACCCGTCCCCGTACAAGGAGCCGATCATGGCCAAAGCGACGAAGACCACCCTCGGCGTGCTCGTGGGCACGCGGGGCTTTTTCCCCACGCACCTCGCCCACGAAGGGCGGAAGAGCATCCTCACGATCCTCAAGGATGAGGGGTTCGACACGGTCTGCCTGCCCGCCAAGGACGCCACCGGCGGCGCCGTCGAGACCCTCGCCGACGCCCGCGCCTGCGCCGACCTCTTTAAGAAGCACTGCGACGCGATCGACGGCATCGTGGTCACGCTGCCGAACTTCGGCGACGAAAAGGCCGTGGCCAACACGCTGAGGTTCGCCGGCCTCAACGTGCCCGTGCTCATCCACGCCTGGCCCGACGACCCGAACCAGATGACCCTCGAAAACCGCCGCGACGCCTTCTGCGGCAAAATGAGCGTCTGCTGCAACCTGGACCAGTACGGCATCCCGTTCAGCCTGACGGACCGGCACACCGTGGGCCCGGACAGCGAGGCCTTCCGGACAGACCTCCGGCGTTTCGCCGCCACGTGCCGGGTGGTCCGCGGCCTGACGGGGGCCCGCGTGGGCGCCGTGGGCGCCCGCACCGGCCCGTTCAACACCGTCCGGTACTCCGAGAAGCTCCTCGAGGCGGCCGGCATTTCGGTCGAGACGGTCGACCTGTCGGAGGTGCTGGCCCAGGCCACCGCCATCGAACCCGCCGACGCCGACCTCCGGAAGAAACGCAAGGCCATCAGGGCGTACACGGACTGCTCGGCCATCGACGCCGGGTCGCTCGACCGCATGGCCCGCTTCGGCCTCGTCCTGGACCGGTGGATGGCCGAGACCCAGGTGTGCGGGACGGCCATCCAGTGCTGGACCGCCCTGGAGGAACACTACGGCATCGTTCCGTGCGCCGTGATGAGCATGATGAGCGAGTCGCTCCTGCCGAGCGCCTGCGAGGTCGACGTAACGGGCCTCCTCGGCATGCTGGCCCTGCGGTACGCCACCCAGGCGCCCGCCGCCCTCGTCGACTGGAACAACAGTTACGGCGACGACCCGGACCGGTGCGTCCTGTTCCACTGCTCGAACCTGCCAAAGAGCCTCTTCGGCGAGCACCGGATGGCCATCCAGGACATCATTGCCCAGACCGTGGGCGACGAGAATGCCGCCGGCACGATGGTGGGCCGCCTGGCCGCCGCCCCCTTCACCTTCTGCCGCGTCGACACCGACGATACCGACGGCGAGGTTCGCGCCTACCTCGGCGAAGGCGAACTCACCGACGACCCCCTCGACACGTTCGGCGGTTACGGCGTGGCCCACATTCCCGACCTGCAACTGCTGCTGCAGGTCATCTGCCGCCTCGGGTTCGAGCACCACGTGGCCATTGCCCGCGGCGAGGTGGCCGAGGCCATCGAGGACGCCTTCGAAACCTACCTGGGCTGGGAAACGTACCTCCACACGGCGTAACCGGCCGCCGGGTGCCACTGGCGGTTTGTCCGTCAGTGCCGCTCCCCAACGGTCGCGGCTCGGATGGCCGCCGCACCTGGAAGCGACGGGCGCCATTCGCGGGGAACCTCATGCACCCGGACCCGTCCAAACGGTACGACGGAAGGGGCCCACCAAAGCAGCGCTCTCGGTGTCGGCTGGCGCCCCCTGGCAAACCGCACGCACTCGCAAAGGAGACACTTATGCGTACGCGACACATTGTTACGGCCATCGTCCTGGCGGGCATTCTGGCGCTCGGAGCCGTCCAGACGGCACGGGCCGCCGCCCCGCCCAAAGAGGGCGTTGCCCTGACGGTGTACAACCAGAACTTCGCCGTCGTCAAGGACGTCCGGACCCTGAAGGTGCCGGACAAGGTATCCGACATCCAGTTCCGCGACGTCGCCAAGCGGATCGACCCCACGAGCGTCCACTTCAAGAGCCTGACGGACCCCGGCGGCACCACGGTCCTCGAACAGAACTACGAGTTCGACCTCGTCAGCGCCGACAAACTGCTCGATAAGTACATTGACAAGGCCGTCACCGTCGATACCGAGGACGGCAAACGGTACGCCGGCACCCTGCTCTCGTTCGACGCCAAGCAGCTTATCCTCCAGAGCCCGCGAGGCCTCGTCATGGTCCAGCGGCCGGACAGCGTCCGGAACATCGAGTTCGGGGCCCTGCCCGAGGGGCTCCTGACGCGGCCCACCCTCGTCTGGAAGGTCGCCACCGCCAAGCCCGGCAACCACCTCGCCGAGGTCACGTACCAGACCGAGGGGATGACGTGGCGGGCGGATTACTCCGCCATCGTCAACGCGGCCGACACCGCCATGGACCTGACCGGCTGGGTCACCGTGACGAACCAGTGCGGGGCCAGGTTCACGGACGCCCGCCTCAAACTGATGGCCGGCGACGTCCGGCGCATCCAGAAACCGCCGGTCAACCTGCAGATGGCCCGCATGGAACGGGCCGCCAAGCCCGGCGCCGGCGGCGCGGGATTCCAGGAGAAAACCTTCTTCGAGTATCACCTCTATGCGTTGGACCGACCCACCACGCTCAACGAGAACCAGATCAAGCAGGTCGAACTCCTCACCGCCGGCGCCGTGCCCGTCGTCAAGAAGTACGTCTTCGAACCACAGGGCCGCTACGGCCACCGACGCTACGGCGAGCCCAACACGTACAAGGTGAACGTGTTCGTGGAGTTCACGAACGACCAGAAGAGCCAACTCGGCATGCCGCTGCCCAAGGGCAAAGTGCGTGTCTACAAACGCGACGCCGATACCGGCGACGTCGAGTTCGTCGGCGAGGATGAAATCGACCACACCCCCAAGGATGAAGACCTTAAACTCTACGTCGGCGACGCCTTCGACCTCGTCGGCGAACGCACCATGACCAACCAGAAACAGGGCCAGCGCTGGCGCGAACAGGCCTTCCGCATCGAACTGCGAAACCACAAGAACGAGGACGCCACCATCCTCTGCCGCGAACACCTCACCAGCCACGGCACCTGGGACATCAAGGCCAAAAGCCAGGACTACACGAAAATCGACGCCACCACCATCGAGTTCCAGGTACCCGTCAAGGCCGGCGGAAAGGCCGAGGTCACCTACACCGTCTACTATACGTGGTGAGGCCGGGCAACCGCGCTTAGCCGCGAGGCGACGCCGACCCCGACGGCGCGCCCTGTGTACCCTGCAGGCGCCGCGTCACGCGATCCGCCACGGCCCGGGCCTGGGCCGCCAGGGCGTCGAAGTCCGTCCGTGCCGGCACGTCCGCCGCGGTACCCCACCGGCTCCGGTCGGCGTCCATCGTGCGCAAGACGATGACCGGTCGGCCCGGGGCCGCCAGCGCCGCCGCCGCGACGGACGTCGGATCCTCGCCGCCGCCGGAACCCGCCGTCACGACCGTTTCCTCCACCCGCCGACCGGTGCTCGATAGGTCCAGCACCACGACGGTGCGCACCTGGTACGGTTCCAGTCGGAGCAGGCGGACCAAGAGGCCCTCGGCGTCCGCCACGGTCTGGGGATCCTCGGGCCGGGCCTCGAGCCGCTGCGCCGCCGCGGGCGCCCGGGCAGCCGCCTCCGACGGGCCCAGCAGGGCGGCGAGTTGGGCGTCCTCGGCCGTGTCGGAAGCACTGGCGGGCAAGCCGCCAGTGGCACGCGGCGCGCCCGCAGCCGGGCGGCGAGTCTCCCGACCTGCCGCGCCGAGCAGCCGGCCGAGGCTCGTCGCGCCGGCGGCCCCGCGCCAGTGCCCGTCGAGGGCCGCCACGATGAGCGTCCGCGGCCTTGGCGCGGCGATCCGGCCGGCCACGTCATCGGCCACGGCACACAGGACCGCCAGGGAGGCCGACTCGTCCGCCCCGGGCGGCCCGGGGCCGGCCGAGGTCCGACGCATGTCGAGCGGCGCCGCCAGAAGCACGGCCTCGTGGCCAAGGGCCAGGTCGCGGAGCATGGCCGCCATGACGGCGGCCCGGCGTTGCGGGTCATCGGCCCCCGCCCCCGCCGCCTGCCGGACCAGGCGCGGCACGAGGCATCGGACCACGGCCTTCGGAAACAGCGGCGACGGGCGTTTGAACACGTCGAACGGCGTCAGGCGGTCCACGCCCTCGTCGCGAGCGGCCTGCTGGAGGGCGGCCACCATGTCGGGCCGCGGCGGCCGGTCGAACGCGAAGTGCTCCGCCTCGCTCTTCATGTCCGACCACCGGTCCGCCAGTGGAATGCCGTGGCAAAAGGCCACCACCGTGCCGCACGCCACACGTCGGGCCGAGCCGGTGTGCCCGGCCGCGGCATCCGGGGCCGCAACGGATACGGTGAACGTGTCGGTCAGAATGGGCTTGAGGCCCGCCAGCAGAAGCCTGCCGCCCACGTATTTGCGGCCGGCGGCATGGCCGGGTTCGCCGACGACCCGGGGCCCGGCATCGAGGAGCCGGACCGTGGTGGCCCGCAGGGCCTGGGCGCTCGCGGCGCCGGCGTTGGCGTCCTCCGTGCCAACCGCACCGCACGACGCCGCCAACGCGACCAGGCCGATGGCCGGCGCCGCCACCCATCCCCAACGGGGCAGGCGGGGCCGCCCGACGGCGGGGCACGGCCGCAATCGGCAATCGGCGGGCACGGGGCCGGTCCTTTCAGGGAAGGCGGCTGACCGCGGCACACGGTCCACCACGTTCCAACGGACCGTATCGGCACGCGGGGACGGTGTCAAGGCGGTGGGTGGCTAGCCGCGAGCGCCAGCAAGCGGTG
>Ga0272441_10007819_pt1 | contig 17228 bp, 12 predicted proteins | sample SSMProp6N_FD_193582 | JGI IMG/M metagenome (GOLD analysis project Ga0272441, IMG submission 193582) | Marine sediment archaeal communities from Little Sippewissett salt marsh, Falmouth, MA, United States - SSM-Prop-6N | ecosystem: Environmental > Aquatic > Marine > Wetlands > Sediment ...
GCCCGGCGATGATCTGCCTGACTTCCGCCACGTCGAGCACCTCGAACGCCAGCAGGGCCGCCGCCAGGGCTTCCAGGTTGTTGCGGTTCTGCGTCAGGAGGTCTTTCGCCCTGGCGTAGCAGTCGTCGACGATGTTCCTGACTTCCTTATCGATCTCGCGCGCCGTCTCGTCGCTGTACGTTCGCGGCGCCAGGAACATGTCGGGGGCGTAGCCGTTGCCGTTCTCGTTGCCGGTGCCGTATCGTACGGGGCCGACGGCGCCGCTCATGCCCCACTCGGTGACCATGCGTCGGGCCATTTCGGTCGCCTCGCGGATGTCCATGGCGGCTCCGCTGGAGATGTCGTCGAAGATGAGTTCCTCGGCGATGCGCCCGCCGAAACTGACCATCATGTTAGCCAGGCACTCCTTGCGGCGCACCAGGTACCGGTCCTTTTCCGGCAGGAACATGGTGGCCCCGAGCGACGGCCCGCGGGGGATGATTGTGACCTTGTGGAGCGGCTCGGCGTCGGGCTCCAGGAGCAGGGTCAGCAGGGCATGTCCCGCCTCGTGGAAGGCGCTGATGCGCTTGTCGCTTTCGTCCATGACGCGGCTTCGCCGGGCCCGGCCCCATCGGACCTTGTCGCGGGCCTCTTCGAGGTCGGGTAGTTGCACGGTGTCCTTGTCCTGCATGGTGGCGGCCAGGGCCGCCTCGTTCACCAGGGCGGCCAGGTCGGCCCCGCTGAAGCCCGGCGTGCCCCGGGCGATGATCGTGAGGTCCACCCCGGCGTCCATCCGCACGTCGCGGGCGTGGACCTTGAGAATCGCCTCGCGCTCCTTGATGTCCGGCAGGTTGACGATGACCTCGCGGTCGAACCGTCCGGGCCGTCTCAGCGCGGGGTCCAGCACGTCCGGGCGATTGGTCGCGGCGATGACGATGACCTGGTCGCTGGTCTCGAAGCCGTCCATCTCGACCAGGATGGCATTGAGGGTCTGCTCGCGCTCGTCGTGCGCGCCGGAGAACCCCGTGCCGCGCCGCCGACCCACGGCGTCGATTTCGTCCAGGAAGATGATGCACGGCGAGCTCTGCTTGGCCTGGCGGAACAGGTCGCGGACGCGGCTGGCTCCGACGCCGACGAACATCTCGACAAAGTCGGACCCGCTGATGGAGTAGAACGGCACGTCGGCCTCGCCGGCAATGGCCTTGGCCAGCAGGGTCTTGCCGGTGCCGGGCGGCCCCATGAACATGATGCCGCGCGGCATGCGGCCGCCGATGTGCTGGAACCGGCCGGGGTTGCTCAGGAACTCGATGATCTCGAGCACTTCCTCCTTGGCCTCGATCATGCCGGCCACGTCCTCGAAGGTGACCCTCGAGCTTTCCTTGCGGATGAGCTTGGCGCGGGTCTTGCCGAACGACAGGACGCCGCCTCCGCCGCCCACGTTCCTGAGCTGGCGGATGAACAGGAAGTACATCAGCACCAGCAGGACCACCCATGGGAGGACCGGCAGGACCCAGTCCTGCCAGTTGACGGATTTCTTGATGCCCTGGTAGCGCTCGCCGAGCCGCTCGCCTATGAGCTGGTCGTAGCGGTTGAGCATCTCGTCGCCCTGGAGGCGGATCTTGAACTTGCGCACCTTGGCGTCGGTCTTGGCGCTGAGTGTGGCGTGGAGGTGGCCGTCCTTGATCTCGGCCGACTCGAAGGCCGCCGGGTCCTTGTCGAGCCAATCCATGAGGACCTTGGGCCGCTCCTCGACGTCGTCGTTGTCGCGGTACGCCAGCGTCAGCAGGGCGATGCCGGCCATGGCAATCAGCAGCACCCAGATGATGAGCGACCGGATGGCGCGCGGTCCCTGCGGCCCGGTCGGGCCGGAGCGGTCCGGCTCGTCCGGCGGCAGCCGATCGCCTTGCTGGTCAGGATCGAACGTCAAGCCACACTCCCTGCGCGGCCGCCCGGGCGGCCGCGCGCAGAAGAAACGGTCCGGGATGTTAAACCGCTGAACGCCGCTGGGGTGTCGCAGCCCCCGGGCCTACCACTCCTCTTCCATGTCCTCGACAATGGCCTCGGCGAGCTTGCGGATCGCCGTCGTCTGGGCGCTGCGCAGCGTCTGCCCCTCGCTCGTGGCATAGTACCACGCGTAGTGCGGCCTCCCCGAGCGGATGACCTTGCCTGTCCGCAGGTCCTTCCATTCGTACACGACCTGCAGGGTGACCTGGGCCTCGGTCGTCACGTCGTCCTCGTCCTCGGTCAGGACGGTCTGCTGAAGGTTGAGCACCGTGCCGCTCAGGAGCGAGTCGGCCCGCTCCTGGGACGTCACCTTGTACGGCGTGCGCAGCTCGACAAGGTTGACCAGCTCCCGGGTCAGTTCGTACTCCAGCCCTCGACGGAACTCGCTCGACTGGAAGATGGGAATGGCCACCGTCCTGATGCCCGCGGGATGCAAGCTGCTCGTGGTGTATCCGCATCCGGCGAGCGTCCCGACCACGAGGACCAGTGCAACCAGCATAGCGCGCGTTTTCATGGCTTGGGTTCCCTCTTCCTGTCTTGCTCCCATGTGTTGCCTACTGGCCTTCCAGTTCGTCCAGCATCGTCTGCGCTTCGGCGGCCGCCGGCGTGCCGGCATGCTCCTCGACCACGAGCCGGGCGTAGAAGGCGGCCGCCTTGGGCCGCTGGGCGCGGCGATAATAGGTGGCCGTCTCCAGTTTCTTCTGGGCTCTCAGCATGCGTATCCGCGCGAGGGCGCCGTCCACGTTTTCCTGGGCGGCCATCGCCGGGTACTTGTTCCGGTAGGCCATCAGGGTGTCCTCGGCCCGCTTCAGGCCGCTGTCATCGTACGTCGGGCCGAGGTTGGCGGCCATGGCGCACTGGGCCGACCAGAGCTCGGCTTGCCGCGCACGTGAGTGGTTCGGAAACTGGTCGAGGAACGTGCGGAGCATCTCTTCGGCTTCCTCGAACTGGCCGTGGTCCAGATGGTACTCCGCGATGCGGAAGACGGCGTCGGGTGCGAGCGGCCCCGTCGGGCTCTGCGCGTAGACCTTCTCCAGGATGGCAAGTGCCTCGTCGTCGCCGCTCAAGAGCGGCATGCCCAGCACCTTGCGGCGCGCCGGGCCCAGAAGGGCCTCCGCACACTCGACCTGGCGTCGCATGGCCTTGCCGGTCACGTCGCTGCCGGCGAAGCTCTTGACGAAGTCGGCATAGGCCTCGTACGCGTCGTAGTAGGAGCCGTCGCAGAACAGGGCCTCGGCCTGGAGCCAGTGCGCCGCCTGGCGATAGGGCGATGCGGGGTGTTTCTTCAGGAGCCTGCCGGCCGCACGCCGCGCCTGGGAATGTCGGCCGTTGCGGAAATCACGGATCGCGTCATGGATCAACCTGGCTTCCTGGGCGTCAAGGGCCAGGGCGGCAATCATCCGCTCGGCCTCGTCGGCTGCGCGGGACGGCTCGGGGCGCCGGTACTTCTCGCCGATACTCTCAGCCGGGGCGATCTCGAGCAGCGCGGGCGCCACGTCGGGGATTTCCTCGGCGGGTTCCCTCGGGCGGACGACGCGCGGAGATGCCGGTTCGTGCCCGGTGCCGATCTCGGGATGCATGGAGGCGGCAACGGACGGCTCGGGGGTCGACCCTGTCGTGTCAACCGGTTCCGGCAGGTCGTTGACCAGCGGCGGCACTGTCGGCGGCTCCGGTGCCGGGAGGGGCGCCGGCGCGGGGACGGGCTCCGGTGCCGCGACCGGTCCGGGCGCCGGTTCCGGTGTCGGCGCCGGCTCGGGTGTCACGGCGGGTTCCGGGGCGGGGACCCGATGGGTGTCCGGTGCAGGCCGGGCCTCTTCATCGTCAGGGACAAAGACCCACTGGCCGTCGCGGAAGATGAACTTGGCCTCGACGGGGAGGGCACAGCACAGGGCAGTGAGCAGTGACACGAGCACTGTGATCCGACGCATGACGTGTCCTCTCGGCCTCCCCGCCGGCCTATGGAACCCACCGCAGTGACCGGGGCTCGCGACCCAGGACGTGCACCCAGCATGCCCGAAGGAGCTTGCGCATGTCGGCGGCCGTTTCCGCCGACAGCCGCACGCGCTCCGTCTTCTCATCATCGGCCTCGGCCAGGAAGGCAAGGGCGTCAAGGGCCTTCCCGCTGACGTCGAGGCCGTCGCCGTCGCCGGTCCGGGCGCGGCACCGGCGACATACCACGCCGCCCGCCGCCGGGCTGAAAAAACTGGCCCGGCCCGGCTGTCCGCCCGGGCCGGCGGGCCGCGGCCGACGGCAGGAGACACACGTCCCCCACTGCGGCATCAGGCCCAGCGCGCCAAGCAGCCGCACCTCAAAACGGTACAACAGAATATCCGATTTGTCCCCTCGACTCAAGCGCCGAAGTGCGTCGATGACCATTTTGAACACCTCGGGGTGTGGGTCCAGCTCCTCGGTGGTCGCGCGGACCAGTTCGGCGACATAGCTGGCGGCGTAGAATGACCGCAGGTCGGTCCGCAGGCCGGCGAAAGCGTCCTGCTCGCAAAGCTCGGTAAGTTGGCCGAGCCCGCCCGAGGGCCGGACGGAGAAGACCGCCTGAACGGCCTGGAGCCTGTCCACGGGGCCGCCGAAGCGGTTCTTCGGCCGCTTCGAGCCCTTGGCCAGCACGGAGAGCCTGCCGTTGAGCCGGGTGAACAGCGTGACCACCTGGCTGGTCTCGCTGTAGTCGGAGACGGCAAGGGTGAGGGCGTCGTCGGTGACCAGGGCCACGGGGCTGCCTCCGGGGATAGGCTCTTAATCCTCGCGGCGCTCGTACGTGTCGAGGCCGGTGATGCCGAGGCGTGAGATGCGCCGCTCGTCGGCCTCCAGGACGGTGATCGTGAGGCCGCGGTACTGGAGCACGTCGCCGCGCTTCGGAATAATCCCCAGCTTCGAGAACACGAACCCGCCGATCGTGTCGTAATCCTCTTCCTCGGGCAGGTCGATGCCGAGCTCGTCGTTGACCTCGTCGATGCGGGTGCGCGCGTCGACCTCTGCTGCGGTCTCGGACGTCCTGCTGATGCCTTCGGGCTCGTTGCGGTCGTACTCGTCGGTGATCTCGCCGACGATTTCCTCGATGACGTCCTCGATGGTGACGAGTCCCGCGGTGCCGCCGTACTCGTCGAGGACGATGGCGATGTGGACGCCGGCCTGCTGGAAGTCGCGCAGCAGTTCGGTCAGCTTCTTGGTCTCGGGGATGAACAGGGGGTCTCTCATGATGTCGGCGACGCGGCGGCTGTCGAAGTCGGGCTTGCCGGTCGCGTCCAGGAGGTCCTTGGCGTAGAGCACGCCGACGATGGTGTCGAGATCGCCCTGGAATGCGGGGATGCGGCTGTGGCCCGCGGCGACCACGCGGTCTCGCGCCGCCGCGAGCGGCATGTCGCGGAGCAGGCAGACCATGTCGGTGCGCGGCGTCATGATCTCGGCCACGTCGGTGTCCTTGAACTCGATGATGCTCTCGATCATCTCGGTTTCGTTTTCCTCGAACGCGCCTTCGATCTCGCCCTCCTTGACGACGCTCAGGAGTTCGGTCTCCAGTTCGTCCTCGCGGTCTGCGGTCTTGGCGACGCCCGACAGCCGTCGGACCAGGCCGTCGAACAGGCCCAGGAACGCCAGAGCGGGCCAGCTCGCAGCCCGGAGCACCCTCAGCACCGGCAGCGTGCGGACGATGACGCTCTCGGCTCCGTACTTGGCCCAGGCCATGGGCACCGCCACGGCGAAGGCGGCCAGCAGGGCGATCGCGACCACCGCGGTGCAGGCGATCTCCAGCGGACCGGCCCGGCTGGCCAGGTGCACCGTCAGCAGCACGCCGAAGCCCACGTTGGCCCCCAGGCGCCAGAGGCTCGTCGCCATGATCATCGAATCTTCGTGGGCGAGGAACCACTCGAGGGCGTCCGGCCGCCCCGCGTCGGTGAAGCGGGTCTCCAGCAGGACCATCGAGTAACGGCGCAGCGAGTAGCTGAGCAGGGCGAAGAACATGCTCGCCCCGAGGACGGCCAGCGCCAGGTACGGAACGTATGCCACGGCGAGTCTCCTGTCAGTGGTCGTCGGCGCGGGCGGCGACGCCGGGGTATCCCATTGCGGCGAGGTGCTCGTCCTCGCGGTCGTGCATCCGGCGTGCGCCGGCCGGCGTCCGGTCGTCGTAATCCAGCAGGTGCAGACAGCCGTGCACCGCGTAGAGCAGCAGTTCGCCCGCGGGGTCAGCCCCGCGGTGCCGGGCCACGTCGACGGCGCGCTCGGCGCTGACGACGATCTCACCCGCGAGGTGGTCGTCGCCGGGTTCCGACAGGGGGAAGCTCAGGACGTCGGTCGGCTCGTCGCGGCCGAGGAAGCGGCGGTTCAAGTCGCGGATGCGGGCGTCGTCCACCAGGGCGACCGACACGCGATAGCGGTCGACGGTCTCGTGTCGGAGCACGGCGCGCAAGCAGTCGGCGATCTTGCGCTTCATGCCGCGCAGGTGAGACTGAAGGTCGTTAACCTCGATGTCATGCATCGGGTTCGGACTGTTCCTTGGGTCGTGTGATTTGCGGCGCGCCGCCGGGCGGTTGCTGCGCCCCCGCGGAGGCGCCAGGCTGCGGGCCGTTGCTCTCGGGCGACTCGGGGTACGACACCCTGCCGTGGTAGACGCTGATCAGCGACTTCGTGAGGCTCTGCTCGATGGTCCGCACGTCTTGGAGCGTCAGGCCGCTCTCGTCCAACTGGCCGTCGAGCAGCCGCTTCATGACGACGTCGTGGACCTTGTCCTCGATCTTCGGCGCCGTGGGCTCGCGGATGCTTCGCACGGCGCCTTCACAACTGTCGGCGAGCATGAGGACGGCCGTTTCCTCGCTCTGCGGTTTGGGGCCGCTGTAGCGGAACTCGGTGTCGTCGATCGGCGATTCGCCGGCCTTCTGGGCCTCGTGGTAGAAGTAGCTGACGACGGTGGTGCCGTGGTGCTCGGCGATGAACGCGTTGACGGCCCGGGGCAGGCCGAACTGCCTGGCCATGTCGAGCCCGTCCTTGATGTGGCTCGTGATGATGAGCTTGCTCATCTGCGGGGTGAGCTTGTTGTGGTCGGCCGGCTCGGGGAGCTGGCCGGTGTTCTCGGCGAAGTAGCGGGGCTTGTTGACCTTGCCGATGTCGTGGAAGTAGGCCCCGACGCGTGCCAGGAGGCCGTCGGCCCCGATGGCCTCGCAGGCGGGCTCCACCAGGCTTCCCAGGAGCAGGCTGTGCGAGTAGGTGCCGGGGGCCTCGATGGCGAGCTTCCGCAGGGCCGGCTGGTTGGCGTCGCACAGCTCCAGCAGCGAGATGCTCGTCACGACGCCGAACACCCGCTCGATAATGGGCAGCACGCCCAGGATGATGAATCCCGGCAGCAGCCCGGCCAGCAGGGCCAGCCCGGCGCGCTCCAGGGTGGACCACGCGACCTCCCGCGTGAACATCATGTCCTGGGCCCACACCGTGACAAAGTAGACCAGGCCGGTGACGAACCCCACGCGGATCAGCTTCGACCGGCTGCGCACCTCGCCGAGCTGGAGAATCGCAACGCCGGTTCCGATCACCAGCAGCACGACCACGTCGTACTCCTCGAGCCGCGTAATCAGTGTCACCAGCAGGATGAGCGCCCACGTGGCGACGACGGCGAAGCGCCGGTTGTAGGCGATGGTGATGATCATGGCCGCCGTCGTAATGGGGAAAATGAGCATGCTGCGCTGGAGGTGCGCATAGAAGAACTTGGCGATGACCATGACCACCAGGAACAGCCCCGCCAGGATGAACGCGCGGACGACGCGCTCGATGACGTTCGGCTGGTAGAGCGCCGTGCAGGCGATGAGCAGCAACGTCAGGAGCCCCAGCAGGACGGCTGAGCCGGTGATCGAGGCCGCCCGCCCCAGCCACGTGATCTGCCGCAGGTACGCCTCGTGCGCCGCCTTGAGGAGGCTGAACCCGGCGGGCCCGATCGCCACGCCGGCCGGCACGAGCAGCGTGTGCCGCCCGTACTCAAGGACCTTCTCCTCGACGCGCCGGGCGGCCTCTTCCTTCTTCTCGGCGGTCAGCCGGGGCTCGAAGCGAAGGTTCGGCGAGAGCGTTTCCGTGAAGCGGTCCACGATCTTCCGCTGGACCGACAGGCCGATCCCGGTGCCCGCGAACGCCTTGTTGACGACCTCCGCCAGGCCGGCGCGGAACGTCTCCCGGTCGGCCGTGTCCGTCGCGCTGAGGATCGACGCGGTGTCGCGCCGCTCGTATTCGGGCCGGCCCTCCACCTCGCTGTAAATGAAGATCTGCTGGCGCGGCTGATCGCCGCGCTCCAGGTAGTGCCGCTTGGCCGTCAGCAGGAGCAGGGTGTCCACGTGGACGACCACCGCCTGGAAGGCCTTCCGAAGCTCGTCGAGTTTTTTGGGGTCACGTGCGGCGGCCTTGAACTGTTCGAAGTCGTCGCCCAGTTTCCACACCTCGGCCGGGTCCTTCGGCTCCACCTCGGGGGCCGTTTCGTCGTCCGTCCGGGCGCTTCCTGTTTCGGTCGAGGCCGGTTCGGCCCCGGGAGGCGCGGCCTCCGCGGGCGGTGCCGGCGCGGGGTCAGTTTCGGCGCCCGTCGGCGGTTCCGTCACCGCGGGCTCCGGCTCCACCGGCGGTGGCGGGGGCGGCTTGACGGCCTCGATGGCGGCCGCCAGGATCCCCAGGAACTCCTCCGAGAGCTGCTGCGTCTGCGTGTGGTCGCGCGCATAGACGTTGGGTGTCTTCTGCCGCGCCTCCTGCCGCGCCCGTTCCGTGGCCTCGACGTCGACGTACTTGAAAGCGACCTTCGGGAAGATGTTCTCCGACGCCACGTCGCCCTCGCGGTACGGCAGCGGATCCTGCGGGGCGTTGCACAGCACGATCGCGCCGCCGAAGAGGATGACCGCGACGGCCGCGCGCAGCAGGTTGCCCGGCTGCCCCATGAGGGTTTGCAGGCGGCTCACCGGGCCGTCGCCCCTGACCTTCTTCGGATCGACGCGCCGCTGCCTGGACCGTTGCCTGTCGAACAGGGCCATGATTGGGTCAGTTCTCCCCCGCAGACGAACCGCCGCCGGTCTCCTCGTCGCGCCGCGCCTGCTGTGTGCGCTCGTAGGCGTCGACGATGCTCTGCACCAGCGGATGCCGAACGATGTCGTGGCGGTCGAGTTCCACCATGGCGATCGTCGTGATGTCCGCCAGAACCCTGATGGCGTCCAGCAGTCCGCTTCGCGACGGGTCCGCCAGGTCGGTCTGCGTCACGTCGCCGGTGACGACCATTCTACTGCGCATGCCCATGCGCGTCAGAAACATTTTCATCTGCCCGACCGTCGTGTTCTGCGCCTCGTCGAGGATGATAAACGAGTCGTTCAGTGTCCGGCCGCGCATAAACGCCAGCGGAATGATCTCGATCATGTCGTTGTCCATGTAGAGCCGCACCTGCTCGAAGTCCATCATGTCGTGCAGGGCGTCCAGCAGCGGCCGCAGATACGGGTTCACCTTGGCCAGCATGTCGCCGGGCAGGTATCCCAGTCGCTCGCCGGCCTCCACCGCGGGCCGCGTCAGCACCACCTTCTTGGCCTGGCGGGTCTTGAGGGCCTCGACGGCCATGGCCACCGCCAGGTAGGTCTTGCCGGTCCCCGCCGGGCCGATGCAGAACGCCAGGTCGTGCTCGCGGATGGCCTTGACGTACCGCTGCTGCCCCTGGGTCTTGGGCCGCACGTACGCGCCCCGCGCGAAGACCGAGATTTCCTCGGCGTCGGCGATCACCATGTTCCGCTCCGCGGAGGCGATCAGGTCGACCACGTGGCGCGGCAGAAGCGTCCGCCCGCGCTCGACGAGGCCCAGCATCTCCTTGATCACCGTGGCCGCCCGATCGACGCCCTCGGCCGAACCGCTGAGGCTCAACTGGCTGCCTCGCGCCGACAGCTCCACGCCGAAGGCCTCGCGGATCATCTTCAGGTGGCGGTCGCGGCTGCCGAATAGCGCCGCCCGATCGCTGTCCTCGGGGATGGTCAGTTGGCGTTGCATACGTTCCCTTGTTCACCTCCGTACCGAAGCGGGGTGCCATGGTCACGCCCCGCTGCGAGCCCGGCGAGCGGTGGGAGTGGCCATGCTCAGCTTCCGCACGCACCCGTACGGGTGCGCGGCACCCACGCCAGACACTTTCCTTCTGCCTTCTACCTGGCTCCGAACAGCATGAGCAGGCCGTACGCCACCGGAGCCGACAACAACAGGCTGTCGATGACGTCCAGCAGGCCGCCGTACCCCGGGACCATGCTGCTGGAATCCTTGGCCTCGCTGGCCCGCTTGATGAGGCTTTCGGCCAGGTCTCCGAGCATGCCGAACACGGTGACCGCCACGCCGAACACCAGCAGCTGCCACCAGGGCAGGGCGAGCAGCGGGCGGCCGATGGCCAGCGCCACCGCCAGGCCCAGGACGAACCCGCCGAGGCATCCCTCGACGGTCTTGCCCGGGCTCAAGCGCGGGATCAGCTTGTGGCGGCCCAGGGCGCGGCCGGCGATATAGGCCCCGATGTCGCCGGCCTTCACGGCGGCGATCCACGTCAGCAGGCAGCCCAGCCCGGCGGGCTGCCGGAGAAACCGGATGGCGATGACGAACGCCAGCAGCACGCCCACGTAGAGGACAATCAGCACCGTGGCGCCGATGCTCTGGATGGCCACGTCGATGCCGTCGGTTCGCCAGTTCCTGGCCACCTCCGCCACCAGCAGGGCCATCACCAGCAGGACCAGGACTATCAGCGCCGGGCCGATCGTCATCGGCCCGATGTGGAACAGCAGGCGGACCCCCGTGGCGTGGCAGACGGCGGCCAGCGACAACATGGCCAGCACGGCCGCAAGGGCCGGCATCTCGTAGATGCGCCACCCCCGGCGGCGCAGCAGCAGCGACATCTCGTACACCGCGCCCACTGCCACCAGGCCGACCACCGTGAAGAACACCGGCGCCCAGGCGACGCCCGTCTCGCGCGCCAGGTAGTCGTCCAGCAGAAAGAGCCCGAGCAGGCCGATCACGAGGACGGTGCCGATGATGATCCGGTATTTGAGCACGCGTCAGCCCTCGTCGTGTCCGTTGCCGTCGGATCCCAGGCCACCGAACCGCCGCTCGCGGCCGGCGAAGTCGAGGATCGCCTTGTGCAGCTCCGCCTCCGTGAAGTCGGGCCAGAGCACGTCGGTGACGTACAGCTCGGCGTACGAGATCTGCCAGAGCAGAAAGTTGCTGACGCGCATCTCGCCGGCCGTGCGGATGAGGAGGTCCACCTCGGGCGATCCGCCGGGGTACAGGTGCGACGCGATCAGTTGCTCGTCGACCGCCGCGGGATCGAGATGACCCGCTGCCGCCTCGGCGGCCAGGTGGCGGGCCGCATCGACGATCTCCTGTCGGCCCCCGTAATTCACCGCCAGCGTCATGGTCATCCCGGTGTTGTCGGCGCTGCGGCGTTCGGTGTCTTCGACGATGTCTCGCACGAACTGCGGCAACTCGCGGCGGCGGCCTATGTTGGTGAATCGGATGTTGTTGTCGAAGATGAACGGTCGTTCCTTCTTCAGGTACTCCTCGTAGATGTGCATGAGGATGTCGACTTCGGCCTTGGGACGGTTCCAGTTCTCGTGGCTGAACGCGAAGAGCGTCAGCCGCCGGATGCCCAGGTCGGAGGCGTCCTGGACGATGTCGTGGACGCGGTCGGCTCCCTCGTGATGCCCTGCGACGCGGGGCAGCCCGCGGCGCGTCGCCCAGCGGCCGTTACCGTCCATGATGATCGCGACGTGCTCCGGCCACCGCTGGCGCGGAATCGCCGCCAGCTCAGGCGGCAGGTTATCGGCTTCCGTGTCGGCCATCTAGATAAGGCTGTCCCTCAGTAAGGTCTGGCTCCGCTCCGGGCCGACGCTCACCACGGCAATCGGCGCGCCGAGCAACTCTTCCAGACGTTTGACGTACGACTGGGCCGCCTCGGGCAGGTCGTCGAACGACTTCGCGTCGCTGATCTCCTCCGCCCAGCCCGGGTGCTCCTCGAAAACCGGCTCGACGGCCTTCATCACCTCGCCGTCAGTCGGGAAGCTCCTGAGCGGCTTGCCGTTGTGGGTGTACCCCGTGCAGACCTTGACCGTGTCGAAGCCGCTGAGGACGTCCAGGAGCATCAGGGCCACCTTGTCGACGCCGCCCAGGCGGACGCTGTACCGCGTGGCGAAGGCGTCGAACCATCCGCAGCGGCGCGGCCGGCCCGTGGTGGTCCCGAACTCCTTGCCGCGCTCCCGGATGCGATCGCCCGTCGCGTTGTCCTGTTCCGTGGGGAAGGGGCCCGTGCCGACGCGCGTCGTGTAGGCTTTGGCGACGCCGACGAATGTCTCGATGACCTTGGCCGGCACGCCGGCACCGGCCGACACGCCGCACGCGGAGGCGTTGCTGCTCGTGACGTAGGGGAACGTCCCGTGATCGACGTCCAGCAGCGTGCCCTGGGCGCCCTCGAACAAGAGCCGCTTGCCGTCGGCCAAGGCGTCCTGGAGCAGCTCCGTCGTGTCGCAGACGAACGGTCGCAGAATCTCGGCGTAGCTCGCCGCCCGGGCGACCATCTCGTCCTCGTTGACGCCGGCGGAGTCGTACAGGGCCGCGAACAGGCGGTTCTTGTAGCCGACGATGCGGCGCACCTTCTCGTCGATCAGTTCCGGGTGGAAGAGGTCGGCCACGCGGATCGCCAGGCTCCGCGACGCCTTGTCGGTGTAGCACGGCCCGATGCCGCGCACCGTCGTGCCCAGCTTCCGCGTGCCCAGGCTGTCGTCTTTGAGCTGGTCCTCGAGCTTGTGATAGGGAAACACCACGTGGGCCGTCTGGCTGACCTTCAGCCGGCCGGCGTACTCGACGCCCGTGGCGACCAGGTTCCGGAGTTCCTGCTCAAAGACCTCCGGGTCGAGCACGACGCCCCCCGCGATGACGCAGAGCGGTCCCGGGTGGACGATCCCACTGGGAATCAGGTGGAGCTTGAACGTCCGGTCGTCGACCACGACGGTGTGCCCGGCGTTGGAGCCGCCCAGAAACCGCACGACCACGTCGCTGTGCTCGCTCAGCAGGTCGGTGATCTTGCCCTTGGCCTCGTCGCCCCATTGGAGCCCGATGACACAGGTGTTTCCGCGAAGCTTCATGGGTCTCCTTTCCGGCAAGTGGCACCCCGGCGCCCGGGTGTCGCGCGACCCGGCCCCGGGCAAGGACTGCAGCCCGCGCGCACCGGACTGCTGTCGTGGCAGACGCTGTCCCAAGGGGGCTATTGTAGCGACACGGCGGGCAAAAGCAAGCCGTGGCCCCGGGCGGCCCCGTCCGAGCCGCTTTTCGCTTGACTTCGCACGCCCGCGGCAGGACGATGGCGCTTCACATGCCTCGCCAGACGCGACCTGGCGGCAAGGCGGTCCCGGCGGCGAAGGGCTCCCGGGATCCCAGGCGGGTTTCCCCAACGAAAGGAATCGAACGTGAAGAGAGTCCTGTGGATTGCAGCGGTTGCCGGCTTGGCCCTGGGCGTCTGGGCCGCCTCGGAGAGGGTGACAGCCCAGGAAGAGTCGAGCCGCGTGGTCGCGGAGCCCGAGAAGGCTGAGCCTGCGGCCGTCAGCCCCGAATTCCAGAAGGACATCCAGAAGTTCCTCGAGGTAACCCGGGCCGAGGCCCAGGGCCGCCAGATGATGAAGGCCATGTTCGGCCAGTTCAAGCAAGCGATGCCGCAGATCCCCGCCGAGTACTGGGACACGTTCCTGGCGAAGATCGACTTCAAGGAGTTCACCGCCATGCTCGTGCCTATCTACGCCAAGCACATGTCGCAGGAGGACATCAAGGGTCTGACGGCGTTCTTCCAGTCGCCGCTGGGGCAGCGGATGATCGACGCGCAGCCGGCCATCAGCACCGACTCCATGAAGGCGGGGATGGCCTGGGGTCAGAAGATCGCGGCCCAGGTCATCGAGGACCTCAGGACGCAGCAGGAACAGGCCCCGGAGAAGGCCGAGCCGTAGGAATGGCGGCGGACCGCTGCCTCGCCCCGAAGAAACGTTACGAACGCCAACCGCCCGGGCCGGCCCATCGAGGTCGGCCCGGCTTCTTCCCGCGATTCCCGGTGCCTACGCCGGTGCGGCGGCGCGCGAAAGGGTTTGACTTCCCTTCGGCTCTGTGCTACTGTGTCCGTTCTATCGCGGAGCAGCCGGGCCGGCAGGGGGAACGCCGGCGGCGCCGGGGTGTCCATCCGTTGTGGCAGCATACGACCGTCAGAAAGGGAGAGCGGGATCATGGCCAAGAAGCTGGTGTACTTCTTCGGCGGGGGGAAGGCCGAAGGACGGACGGAAATGAAGCAGGTCCTGGGCGGCAAGGGTGCCAACCTGGCCGAGATGACCCACATCGGCCTGCCCGTGCCTCCGGGCTTCACGATCGTGACGGAGGTCTGCGACCTGTACTACAAAGGCGGTCGCAAGTGGCCCGCCGGCCTCGCCGAGCAGATCGACCGCAACATCATTCGGCTCGAGAAGGTCATGGGCCAGACGCTCGGCGATCCCAGGGACCCGCTGCTGGTGAGTGTCCGTTCGGGTGCCGCCGTCAGCATGCCCGGCATGATGGACACGGTCCTGAACCTCGGCCTCAACGAGCAGGCCGTCCAGGGCCTCATCCGCAAGACTGGCAACGAGCGGTTCGCCTGGGACGCCTACCGCCGCTTCATCAATATGTACGGCGATGTGGTCATGGGCGTGGCCCACGAGCACTTCGAGGCCGAGATGACCCGCATCAAGGAGGCCCGGGGCGTCCAGCTCGATACCGACCTGTCGGCCGACGACCTCAAGCAGCTCTGCCGGGCCTACATGGGCGTCTACCAGAAGCACGTCAAGAAGCCGTTCCCCACCGACCCGCGGAAGCAGCTCGCCGGGGCCGTCAACGCCGTCATCACCTCGTGGAACGGCGACCGGGCCGTCAAGTACCGCCAACTCAACCACATCACCGGCCTCCTGGGCACCGCCGTCAACGTGCAGACGATGGTCTTCGGCAACATGGGCGACACCTCCGGCACCGGCGTGTGCTTCACGCGCGACCCGGCGTCGGGCGAGAACGTCTTCTACGGCGAGTTCCTCATGAACGCACAGGGCGAGGACGTCGTGGCGGGCATCCGCACGCCGCTGCCCATCGCCGAACTCGACAACTACCTGCCGCGCTGCTACAGGGAACTCGTGGAGATCAAGGGCCGTCTCGAACGGCACTACCGCGACGTCCAGGACTTCGAGTTCACCATCCAGGAAGGCACGCTCTACATTCTCCAGACGCGCACGGGCAAGCGGACGGCGGCGGCCGCCGTCAAGATCGCCGTCGACATGGTCGCCGAGAAGCTGATCGGCAAGACCGAAGCCGTCTGCCGTGTCGAGCCGGCCATGCTCGACCATCTCCTCCATCCCATGTTCGATCCCAAGGCCGAGCGGAACGTCATCGCCAGGGGCCTGGCCGCCAGCCCCGGCGCCGCCGCAGGCAAGGTCTGCTTCACCGCCGAGGAGGCCGAGCACATGCACGAGCGCGGCGAGCCGGTCCTCCTCGTGCGCCACGAGACCAGCCCCGAGGACATCGGCGGCATGGCCGCCGCGCGGGGCATCCTGACCTCCACCGGCGGCATGACGAGCCACGCGGCCGTGGTCGCGCGCGGCATGGGCAAGACCTGCATCGCCGGCTGCGGCGAGCTGCGCATCAACTATCGCAACAAGACCGTCACCGCCGGCGGCACCACCGTGGGCGAGCACGAGTGGCTCAGCATCGACGGCACCACGGGCGAGGTCATGCTCGGCAGCGTGCCCACCGTGGAGCCGACGCTGTCGGGCGACTTCGCCACGCTGATGAAATGGGCCGACGGCTTCCGGACGATCGGCGTGCGGACCAACGCGGACACACCGCACGACGCCAAGGTCGCACGCGACTTTGGGGCCGAAGGCATCGGCCTGACGCGCACCGAACACATGTTCTTCGAGGGCGACCGCATCTGGGCCGTCCGCGAAATGATCATGGCCGAAGACGAGGACGCGCGGCGCACGGCACTGGCCAAGCTCATGCCCATGCAGCGAGAGGACTTCGAGGGCATCTTCACCGCCATGGACGGCCTGCCCGTGACGATCCGCCTCCTGGACCCGCCGCTGCATGAGTTCCTGCCCCAGGACGACGCCACGCAGAGCGAGATGGCCGAGCGGCTCGGCGTCGACGTCGAGGCCGTCAGGACCAAGGTCGAGCAGCAGCACGAGATGAACCCCATGCTGGGCTTCCGCGGATGCCGGCTGTCGATTGTCTATCCCGAGATCGCCGAGATGCAGGTCCGCGCCATCATGGAGGCCGCCTGCAACGTGAAGAAACGCGGCGTCAAGGTGCACCCGGAGATCATGGTGCCCCTGATCGGAACCGCCAAGGAGATCGAGGTTCTGGCCGAGGCGGTCCACCGCGTTGCCAAGGAGGCCATCAAGGCCAAGGGCGTCAGGGTGGCCTACATGGTCGGCACGATGATCGAAATCCCCCGGGCCGCTCTGGTGGCCGACCGGATCGCCGAGACGGCCGAGTTCTTCAGCTTCGGCACCAACGACCTCACGCAGATGACGTTCGGCTACTCGCGCGACGACGTCGGGTCGTTCGTGCCCAAGTACATCAAGCAGGAGATCCTCTCACGCGACCCGTTCCAGGCGCTCGACCAGGAAGGCGTCGGCCAACTCGTCGAGATGGCCATCCGCAAGGGCCGCGCGACTCGTAAGGATCTCAAGGTGGGCATCTGCGGCGAGCACGGCGGCGAACCGTCGAGCGTCGAGTTCTGCCACCGCGTCGGCATGAACTACGTTTCGTGCAGCCCGTTCCGGGTGCCCATCGCCCGGCTGGCCGCCGCACAGGCGGCCATCGCGGACCTGCCCCCGGCCAGGCGCCGCGCAGCCAGGAAGACGAAGGGGGCGAAGAAGGCCAAGAAGATCAAGAAAACCACGAAGGCGCGGAAGGCTGTCAGGAAGAAGAAACCGGCGGCTAAGAAGTAGACCGCACGCGGGCGGGCCTCGTCGCCCGGCCAAAACGAACGACGCACGAAATGAAGCGAGGTGCCGGAAGGTACGTACCTGGCGTGGGTGCCATGCTCACGCTCGCGTGAGCATGCAGACTGTCGGACAGCAAACATGGCCACGCAATGTGCGGTGCCATGACATAGTATACACCTTGTGCCACGACATGGTTAACAGGTCGAGGTATCCTCCTTCGGTTTCGGAGGAGGATGAACAATGCCATGGCATGAGGTGACGAAG
>Ga0272441_10007820_pt1 | contig 17228 bp, 12 predicted proteins | sample SSMProp6N_FD_193582 | JGI IMG/M metagenome (GOLD analysis project Ga0272441, IMG submission 193582) | Marine sediment archaeal communities from Little Sippewissett salt marsh, Falmouth, MA, United States - SSM-Prop-6N | ecosystem: Environmental > Aquatic > Marine > Wetlands > Sediment ...
TTGATGTAAATGACGCAAGTACAAGAAACGAAAGATATTTACGAAAAAATCATGGAAGAAATGAAAAAGAGAATCGTTGGGAATGACAATGTAATAGAATTAATGTTCGCTTCTCTTCTAAGTGGAGGACATGTTCTATTAGAAGGAGTTCCAGGAATAGCTAAAACATTAATGGCTAGTACGCTGGCAGAAGTGATTGAAGTTGGTTTCAAAAGAATTCAATTTACAAGTGATCTAATGCCTGCTGATATTACTGGTGGGAATATATATGATAGAGAAACTAGTTCTTTCAACTTCATTGAAGGCCCAGTGTTTACCAATGTTCTATTAGCTGATGAGATCAACAGGAGTCCTCCCAAAACACAATCAGCTCTATTGGAAGCCATGCAAGAGAAACAAGTGTCAATAGGTAAAACAACCTACCCTCTACCTGAACCATTTATGGTAATAGCAACACAAAACCCTATAGAATCTACTGGAGTTTATCCTCTTCCAGAAGCTCAAATTGACCGATTCTTGGTTAAAATTCCAGTTTATCCACCTACTCTTATAGGTGAAGTAAACATGCTTCTGAAAAAGAAGGAGGAAATGTTTGCTGATGTTGATGCGATAACAAAGAAAGAAACTATAATGAAACTATCAGAAACAATTGAAAAAAACGTAATAATAAGTAACCAAATTATAGAATATATCGCTAAACTTGTTGTTGCTACACGTTAAATACCTTCACTTGCTCTTGGAGCAAGTCCCCGAGGTTCAATTGCGCTTTTAACTCTGAGCAGGTCAATAGCTGCTATAAGAGGAAGGGACTTTGTAGAACCAGACGATATTAAATCTATTTTCTTCCCTGTAATGAATCACAGGTTAATTCTGTCTCCTGAGGCGGAAATTGAACAGATAAGAGTCAACGAGATTATTGAAAATATATTAGCTGAAGTAGAAGTTGTAATTTAAGCAGATGGTTGAGGAAGAATAGATGTTAGAAGATAGAGAACTTGAACTTACGAAGAATGGAAAAGGCTTCATTCTCTTTGGAAGTCTTTTTGTTATCATAGGATTAGCTATAGATAGCTACGTATTGATAATTCCTGGAATTTTCTTCTTAATGGTAATATCTTCTACATTTGCAAACTACCTTCTAACACAAAAGTCAGAGATAGAGGTTGGATTGAGAATCTCAAAAAATTATATGCGTAGCAGAGGTTTACTAGCTGTTTCTGTACAGTTAACAAACAATTCAAATAGACAGGTGAAGTTGAAAGCTGCATTAAGATTCTCTTATCATTTCCAAACAATTGATTTACCAGAACAAGTTTTTCTACAATTGAAACCTCAAGAGACAAAGAAATTAGTCTGGATTCTAATAGCGGTTAGAAGAGGAAATGCTGAAGTTGGTCCAATTGATCTGGATATTGGTCCTTTTCAATATCTTTTCAAACAAACAAGACGTATAGATTTGGTAGAATACATTAAAGTACTCCCCCAAAGACCTAGAATAAATATACCTTGGAAAACTAAAAAAGAGCTATTACTGAAAATGGTTCATGAGTTTGCTAAAAGAGTAAAAGGTAGAGGCGATGAATTCTTCGCTCTTAGAGATTATATGCCTGGAGACGAGGTTAAGCATATAGATTGGTATGCTACAGCAAGGCATGATAAACTTATAACTAAAGAATTTGAGGATGAAAGAAATTTACACTTCCTCATTTATTTAGATCTTGGAAGTAACATGTTTGGTCCAAAGTTTGAGTATGCTTTATCTTCAGTTGTAGAACTTTCTTCATTAATTCAAGGAACCAACCATGATCTAGCTGTTATTGCTTATGGCGATAATGTTAGTAAATTCATTGTGCCACAACTTGGAAAGAATGAATTGAAATTGATGCTAAACATATATGATGTGGAAGCAACGGGCGTAGAAAGTAATTTTATTAATGCTATAAAATTCACTAAATCAAACCAGTTATTACATTCAATAGCTATAATCTTTTCAGACCTTGAAGGTGATTTAACAAATAAATTACAAGGATTACATCTTCTAAAGACAATGGGGAGTAGGGTTATTTTTGTGAACTTCTCTACTATGGATTTCAACATCTTGGCATCTCCCGAATGGGCAATTGATCAAGCACAAAACATGGCATATAAAGACATAATGGAGAATGTATTCCCTAGTATTGTAAAAGATGATTATAGATTACGTGAAAAGAAAATAAGACAAATACTCTATTCAATTGGAGGGGACTATGTTGAAATGAAGGGTTATGAAGACAATATAATCTTATCTCTCTATAGATTAATGAAAAAATATTCACCTTCGCAAAGGATGGTGCAGCAGGCATTGGGGCGATAAAATGAGATTCAGAGATAAAGTATTCGAAGATGATTGGGAGAAAAAAGAGATAAAGATGCAAAAATTTTCGTTCCTAATATTGCTTCATCATCTTTTTGGAATCGCTGCAATCACGCTAATATTGTTTCAATCGGCTCTGAGTTTGAACATCTATGTTTTTACAATCTGGATGATTATAGGTATTATTATATTGTTTTTTGACGTTACTAGAGGAAACAAATTGACTTTAAATGGAGAACTAATATTTTCATTCTTCTTTGTTTTTGGCACTGGTTTATCTATTCTATTGGGAGATTTCAGCTCCATGTTTTTTCCACACTCCCTCGGAAGAATCGAAATTATATTATTTCAGATTTTTACTGGTACTTTTCTTGTGCTAAGATACACTACAAGTTTGTATTTCATAGAGTTTAAATCGCATGAGGGTTTCTACGTGGTACCAACAAGTTCCTATTCTCAAGAACAACTCAAGCACTATCAAGACAATCTTATCCTTACTGATTTTGAACGAAAGAAAACTAGTGAGGATAGACTCGCCAAGAAATGGTTTTTCCTATTACAAAGAATGTTATGGCCAGCAGTTATCATGTTAATTTTAGTTCTTTTCGCTGTTGGATATGCTTTAATAATCTATTTCATAATTCCTGACAACTCAATAGCAGAATTCATAGTTAGACCTTCTCTTATTGTAGTAGCAATCTTATATACTATCCTTCTTTTGAGAACTCATACGATTTTACCAGAAATAGTAGATAGAAAAGATGACTTCAAAGAAGATGAGGGAACTTCTGATGATATGGGTGAGTTAGAATCTGAAATTGAGCTAGAATCTACAATATAATATTTTTTAGAAATTATCTTGGAAGTGTAAAAAATGTAACTTAGTCCTTTTGATTTTCTTTAAGCTGCTTCAAAGTCTTTACTCTACCACAAGAATGTTCATTCTCTGGGCAATATCCATAAAAATCACAAAATGCTCCCATGTCCTTAAATATTACAGGGGAAACTCGTTTAACTTCCTTTAACATCTCTTGTGCTAATGTAGTTATTTCTAACTGTGCTCTTGTGCATAATCTTCTAACAAAGAAATCGATAAGTGAATGAGCGTTCATAGAGACAATCATTTGGGTGGTTGTTGCACCTGGTAATACGTATCTAGCATCTTCCTTAGAGATGCCATTATCAACCATTTCTTGATAGAGTTCAAAACTATCTTTCATCGCTTTGTCATATTTTTCATTAAAACTAGAATTCTCAATTGACTTTGGTTTGACAGTTTTGAAGCTTACAGCATTTACATAACGTTGAGATTGTTGGGAATAACTAGCAATTCGTTTTCGTACTAGCTGGTGGCTAGTAACTCTTGAGATACCTGAAATATAAAAGACGTAAATATTATGTTCAAGTATTGACAAATGTCCATTTTTAACTATTTTGCTTAGATATTCGTTAGGTTTCTCTTCTGCTTTTTTTCTGATCTCCTCGAAATCATGTCCTCCTGAATAGCAAATGGCTGCAGCCATCTTCGCAATAAGATCCGTTTCTGAGGGATAAGAGATTAGTTTTACTTGAATTGCATTCACGTCCTTTTTTGAGAATTTTCTATGATTGTCTTTAAACATTGTTCATGCCAAACATTAACTATTTGAATGAATGTATGACATCTCTTCAAAACTTTTTTTGTTGATTATACAAAGCTTTGATTGACTGAACTTCATTGTTATTTTTTCAATAATAAAATAAGTAAAATAATATATTAACACATAAAAATTACAGTAATTTTGACCAAGAATTTCAGTTTTTCTTTTATTTGCATTGAATGCTGTTTCTCTTTAGACTTGGGTCACTTACAATGCAATTAACTGCCATTACCATTTTGCAAGTATTTATATCACAAAAAGTTTTAGATATAGTAGAGGTATTAAGATAATAGGGTAATAGCTGGTACCTTATATTATAGTCATATGAGGAGACAAGATGTCGGAAGAAATCAAACCTAGTAAAGGCAGGAGGTTAAAGGAGGGTGTAAATCTCAAGACACAGCCTGCGGTAGTTCCTAAACGTAGGAAATTGAAGACTAAGACAAGTAGAACGCCAATAGCAGCCATGATGCCTAAGGGAGTAACAAAGTGGAATATTATCTTTGCATCACTTTTTGGTATTGTTCTAATTTTGACAATTGTTAACAGTTACTTTTACACAATGATAACCATACCCCTACCCGAAATTATCTTACAATTTCTAGAACCAGCTATAATGATTATAGAAGTATTTATTGTTCTTTTAGCTTTTGAAGCAAAGGCTTTCAAGTTCCCAAAGATTCACACACGAAATAGTGTAAAGAGAATTATGATTACAGGATTTATTATAGGAGCACTATTAGTCTCATTCTTCACACCCTATGCAAATTTAATAGGAAAATACAGAGATTTACCTCCAGGTACAATCGAACCAATGGATGTTGATGATGATTGGTTCAATTCCCTATTTACTGGAACTGCTCCTTTCTATATAGATGGGCTTTTAGATTTACTAGATGCTCTAGATTTGAACGAATCTCTAGATAATGTTGATATTGCAAGAATCACAGCTACAAATGGCTCGTTAGGAGATTATCTATATCGGTGGGAAATACGTGATACGTACCAGTCTGGAACGTGGGAATTCGTTGAATCGAGTCCGAGTACCCGATACGAAATTCCTTCCGAATATAATAGAGATCCACCAGATTCAAATTTTGTGGAATATAAGGTCAACCAGACAGTATATTCTGTGACAACTGGTCTTCTAATGAACATGATTTCAACTTGGAGTAATAATCATGATAAACCATATTTAGGAGAGGATAATTACTATGTTCCGGATGATTGGGATGACAATATTAGAGATGAAAATAACAACACTGGAGCTGAAGATGGAACAACAAACATCCGATACAATTTAAGAGACATGTTGTCTGTTCAAGCAACCACATCAATGATGGGGTTCGTGGGTTCCTTAGAGTACGATTCATATTTCCTCCCTGATGGTAATATATCTGATATTGTCACAAGTACAGGCGATTTCGGAGATTCAGAATTTCTTAGTAGTGATTTTAATACAACTTATTCCCGTTTCCTCCAAAAACCCTCCAATTATGAGACACTATCACCCAATGTGGCAGATTATGCAAGAGGACAAGCGCTTCTAGGCTTGGTAAATGGTCATGATTATTACCAACAAATAACTTACATTTTGGAAAGTATTCTAGAATTTGGTCTACCATCTGAGGCAGAATCCGATAACGAAGGTCAAGATAGAGCAGAGCTAGTTGTTCTAGGTTCCGATACTTCTTTGTCAGGTTATTTAACTTTGGCAGTAATGACCTTACGATTAAATAATATACCTTGCAGACCAGTTTTTGGTTTTGCTTTAGGTGATGAAATATTGGGTGATTCAAATGACAGAATGCTCAAATTACAGAACTTCTATGCATGGATAGAAGCCTTGGTTCCCGTTGATATCGGGGGAGGAGAATATAGATACCGCTGGGGACAATTTCAGATGGGACCCTATGTAGATGGGTCTGATTATGTGTATTGTGATAATACTCTTTATAGCTCATATGATCTTAATCTAACAATTTGCAATGATCCTGATATTGGTTTTGTTCCTAAAACAACTGTGGGAAGCGAAAATGTCTACATGGTGGATTATGGTACCGACTATCTTTTCAGAGCTATAGTCACCGATTCATCAGTCCAACCTGTAGAAGGTGCAACTGTTACTTTTAAGACTCTAACTCTTCAAGATTATAATAACTATTTCACTAATCCAATTGAATTATTCGCTCGTGCGAGGGATGTAGGAACTGCAGCAACGAATTCTAGTGGCTATGCAGAATTAAGTACGGATTTGAATCCTGTTTATTATCCGATGTATGTTCCAAATGATAATAGTACGGTGTTTGCCCTTATAGCGTATGTGACGTTTTCATCTATGGAAGCTACGGGTTTCATAGTTGTACCAGACGGATATCTTACGGAGGTCAACATCAATGCAAATAAGCAACTGATGGTAAACCCATATCCTCCCCCTGTAGCGATTGCAGATTTTTACATTCTTCAAAAAGGAGTAAATTATACAATATCTACCATTCTCTATGAGGAGATGGCTCACATTACTCCACTATCTAATAGACTAGTAACTTACTATATCCTAGATGATCCCCAAATGCAATCCATTATTGCGAATCCAGCAAATATTTTCACTGTCACTCCTCACGGAGAGAAATCCGTTTTAACAAATATTACAGGAGGATCAGCAGTAGCGACTCTTTCAGCGGGTTTTGATTTCTTTGAAAATTGTTCGGTTTCCACTACCTATTATATTATTGCGAGATACGGACAAAATTACACCGTTACAATACTGGTTTATGAAGACAGTAAGAAATCAACCATCGATATTAGCGATGACTTTCATAATAAAGAAACCGAAGGCGATACTTTCACAACTGATCTAGATTTCTACTTATATTTAGATCCATCAGGTGGAACACCTGGACCTATAACTAATGAACCCATTAATATTTGGTTTGTTCCTCAAGATGTATATGACGATGCTACAAAAACTGACAGAACAGCTTTTGAAGCCTATTTGACAGCAGATCCTTTCGCATTGTTCCTTCAAAGTAGCCTAACTGATGGAAGTGGTATGTTTAATGATACACTTGTAATTGATTTATCAGGTTCATATCCAGAGATTTACTATCTTATTATATTCTATCTAGATAGTTGGAACTTATCCGCTGAAATAATTATTGCGGATGTTCCATATTTTGTTGATTTCAACATGAATGGAGCAGAAACTGTTTTGCCGATTGAAACAACTAATGACTTTGAGCTGCTCGCCAGACCTTCCTTTGAGCGATTTTTTTCTATTACGCTCAAGCTAGATGTAATTTTGTGTGGGGTATATGGATGAAACAAAAACACCAAAATATTATCTGTTCTGTTCTCATCTTCATTTTTCTATTTTCAAGTAGTTATGTGAGTGTAGTGTCAAATACAATGCTAGCAAACAATGAAGAAGATGTTCAACTGAATAATTCAAGAGCATATTCCTGTCCCCCCAATTATATAATTAGCAAATTAAGTGATGGACAACAAGAAATTGATATCTCGGAATTCGAATCAAATAATGTAGAAGAAACCGAAATTAATGAAGTGGCCATAAATTCTTTGGAACCCATTTTCGGTGATTTAACCATTACTCTAATTGATAGCGTCTACTCTTTAGAACCAAATCTAGCTGTAAAACAACAACTTACAATACCTCCCGACGATAAGATTTTAAGAGGTGAACTTGTTAGAGTTCAAGGGCAGCTTTGGGGCGGTATTCCAGGTAGATTCTGGGATGGTGAAACAGTTTATCTTTATTACAATATAACAAAAGAACAATACGAAGGGAATCAAGCTTTTTATTTCGGAAATGGACAGTATGAAGTTGGTTCTGCAGTAACCAATTCAACAGGTGAATTTAGCATAGATTTAGCTACATCTGACTTGTCTTCTAGCCCTTTTTCAAAAGTAGGACAAATAAATCTTCTAACTTGGTTTAATGGTTCATCAGCTGAAAGATTAGCAGGGAGTCCTGGTGCTAAAAACGTTACATTCTTTGGGCAAATGGAATTCCAGACAATAGCTTCTGTTACAAATCCAGACAATCCTTACTCTTTTACAACTAGTATACTTTTTGATAATGGAACGACAGTTCAAACCTCAGGTACTGAATATCATCTGAAAATTGATTGGTTGAGTGATGCTTTTGATCATGAAGCTAATCATACATTTACAGCTTCAAATCAGCATACATACAGTGCTACATCACCCGCTTCAGTAGAAACGGTTTACTATACTGCTTTATTTGACATCACACAACTAGGCATTGATTTCTTCGTAGAAAATGGTTCCGATATTATGGTAAGCGAAGATTACACAATTGACACGTATAATGAACCTTACGAAACAGAAGAGACAGTAATAGTTGATGCATATTTTGACATAACTGGAACATATCTAAAAGGACCTCAAGAGATACAGATGGGTTCAACAGTAGATTTCTTTGCAAATCTTTCTGATTCTGATGGGATAATATTGTCTCCTAGTTTTGATATAGATATATACATTCTTTATGGGACATCAAAAATTTCTATTGGTTCCAACACCACAATTTCAGGAGAAATTACCTATAATATTTATTTTGATCCATCTGTTTATATTGATGTTACACAAGGTATTTCTGTTCTCTTCGAATTTTATGATTCTTATTTCGGTGAAGCAAGATTCGAAAATACATCCTTATCAACAATACTTGCGGTAGATATCGGAAATATTGAACTAACTCTAGATGATTCAGATATATACTATACAACAAGCATGTCTTTAGGATTTACAGTGTTACTTGAAGATGTTAATGGTAATCCTGCACAATCATCAAGATTCCAATTAAACTTTCCAGGTATAGGGACTGAAGAAATAGTAACCGCAACAGGAACACAGTATGTCACAAAGACTGTGCCAAGTTACGTTGTTCAAAATGATTTCGAGACAATTATAGTAACAGCAATGTTTGAGGATGGGGGATATTACAAATATTATGCTCCAGGAAGTCCTTCAAACAGTAGTGCGTTTCAAATTTATCATTCACTCACGCTTACATTGTATCACAAAAATAACTCAGTTGTTGTGACAGCCAGTACAAATGAGTGGAATACATCTTTCTGGGATGACTTCCTAGTTTCTGATGGTTTTTATAATCTAACAGCAGTGGACCAATCTGGAAGAAATCCAATCGGTGCTACAATTTCGATAACTTTTGCTGGTGTTATTTCCAGTTCTGTAGTTACATCAGACGTAAATTATGTAATATGGGACAAGACTCATCTGGCATCAGCTTCATTTGAATCTCATGAAGCATTTCTCGGTGATATGATAGCAACAGGTGGGGCTATGCCAACTCCCCCAACGATTACTTTAACCATCAATGTTTTTGGTCCAGATAACACGCTTCCAGATATTTCTAGTGTGATTTTGACTCCCGACCCCGACTTGTTGATTCCTCACGACCCCTACTTTAACATAACCTTCACAGTTACAGCTACCGATACTGGATCAGGGATTCAATTTGTAAATATGACAGTAGAATATCGCAACCCTGATCCAGGAAGTCCTTGGGTTTATGTGGGAGTAGTACAATTGACAAACATAGCCCCTAACACATATGAAGTGGACCTTAACATACCACCTGCATTTGCACAATATTACATTAGAGTTTATCCGTATGCCGTAGATTATGCAGGACATGGGGTAAATGCTGCAGGAACAAAACAAACAAATCCTTCATTTTATTATTCAACAGATGTCGCTGATTGTAATTGGTTCATTTATGATACTCCTTTTGTATATCAAGTAGGAGATGTTTATGGTCCTGTGGAAGAAAGTGCACCCACTATTGTTGGTTCATCTGATCCTTACAATCCTTCTGTTGACATAACTGTTTACATGAATGATAGCATTGTGTATTCTGGAATGACAGATGTTCTCCTCAGAGTAGATAGGTATAATACTATCACTGAAACCATGGAATATTATTTTGTAAGTAATGTATCAATGACACAACTTGCCGAAGATATGTGGTTCTATACTTTAGATATGGATTATAATTACGAATATTATATCTACTACATCGGAGTTGATACTGCGGGTCCTTATCAAAACGAGTCACCGTTAGGTTTCTATGGTGATTATTATGTTGAAGCTATTGATGATACTCCTCCAACCGTCAGTCCAGTTACTACATTCTTCAACGGTTCAATTGCAACAACTGATGATATTGTCACCTATAATGTTACAATAACAGATACTCAAACCAGTATATCTTCAGTTATCTTGAGTATAGATATAACCTTAGGTGAAACAGTTTATGTCGAAGATTATGAAGTAGAAATGACAAGAGTGGGATTAACTGATATTTATTCTGTGCAAGTTGACTTAGGCACTTTTGGATTATCACGAGCAGGAACATATGCTTTACTATATTCAGTTACAGCTACTGATGGAGTAGGTAACAGTGATACAGTTTCAGCTTCGATGGGTGTAGTTGTTGAAGGTAATGCCTTAGGTATAGATAACTTAGGCGCTATTATAGGTGGAGTGATTGGAGGAGTGGTTGTACTACTTGCGGGATTATTCCTATGGTTTAATAGACACACTATCCAAACTTACGCTAAGAAACAAACATTCAAGCGCAGATTGAAAGATTATTTGAGAGAAATAATTGAGGACATCAAAAAAGATGGTTTAGAAGGGAGATATAAGGAAGGCTTACTTAAGAGCTGGAGTGTATTGGAGGGAATTGGTAGAGAGTTTTTCGATTTACCTAGATATAGGAGTCAAACTCCTACAGAATTTGGACGATTATTAGCATATAGAGGAAAGATTGAGAGTGAACTCATCAACACTCTATTGTTTTATTTCGAAAAGGCACGTTATGGCTATGAAGAAATCACTGAGGTTGATTTCAATTCAGGTGTGCGTGCTTTACTAAAAATAGTAGATAAAATAGAAGTAGGTGAAATGAAAATTGAGTCGTAGAAGACAAGGTGGATTCTTCAAAAGAAGAAAACAAGTAAAAGCTTTGAACCAGATGTTCACATCAGTTATGGCTGATGTAAGAATTCATGAGCAAAGACAAGATTACAAAGGCGCAGTTATAGCTTCCTTTGGAGGTTTAACTAATATCGCTGATGGACTTCTTGAACTAGCTCGAGCTCCTTACCAAACAGGTAGAGAATTTGGTTTCCTAGTAGCAGACAGAGCTAATATCTCCCATGAAGTCATGGATGAATATCTAACTTCATTTGAGATTGCTAGATATACAGACGCTGAGATAACTTATGATGACTACCAGGAAGCTGTCCAAAGACTGGATATCTGTTTCAGAGGAATAAGAGAACAAGGTGTAGAAGTAGTTGAGCCAGCAAGAACCCAAACAAAGACAAGGAAGAAGATTAAGAGAAAGGCTTAGGAATATTAGTTTCACTAAATACACACTAGTGATGTCTATCCTTTTCTTGATCATAGTCGTACCGATACTGCTAGGGATAGTAGGTTTAGGAAGAGCAGGATTGAAATTTAGTATTTATAGCGATAGCTGGGATGGGCTTTCGAGTCTAAATGAAGCTCTTCAAAGTGAGGGGTATACTAATGTAACAAACGGAATGTCATCTTTATCAATACTGAATAGAATATATGATCCTGGCGTTCTTGTTATTATGGGACCAGCTACTCAGTATTCGACAACTGATACCATCTCTCTAATAACGTTCTTAGCACGAGGTGGTAGTTTGTTAGTTGCGGATGACTATGGAACTGGTGCGGAAATTTTTGAACCTCTATTTGATATCCTCAACACTTGGGAAGAAGTGTCTGCAGCAATGGGTATGTCCTCCTTAATGGATTTATTCGGATTTGGAACAAATGAATCAGAAGAGCTAACTGAAGAGACTTTGATGTTTGAGATGTTAGGCATGCTACGCGGTTTTGCATTTAATGGTTCAGTTTTGATGGATGCTGAGAGTTATACTACCAATCCAGCACAACCAGTTCTGATAAATATGGAACCATCTAATCCATTAACATCGGGAGTCAATAAACTCCAGATGGAGTTTGGTACCGTATTAAGTATAGCAATAAATCATCCATTATATCTAGATTCCGCTGGAACTCAAATAATTAAAACCTACCGAACAGATTGGATGCCTTTGCAAGCGATATCTTTAGAGTTGTTTGGTATGGAAATAGAGAACCAGTTCTTACCATTCTTACCATTCTATACAACAGAATCAGCTTGGTTAGAATCAGATTTCCAATCAGCCAAAGCAGGGACAGCAACCCCCGATGAAGATGAATGGGGAGGTGTCATGTTCTCGCCGATTATGACATTACCAATTGGTTTTGGAAAGATAATTATGGTTGGAGACCCAGACATTTTTATCAACAAATGGATAGATCAGACATCTGAAAACGATAATTTACAATTTAGTTTGAATCTTTTTGATTATTTAACAGAAGATTTGAATGTAACAGGAAATCCTAGATCAGCACCAATTATCTTTGATGAAGGACATAATCATCAGAAATTTTACAGTGCTTCCGTTTACTCTATGACTATAATGAGACTATTGACTGAAATGTCCATGTTTCCATTATACGCTCCTTTTGTACCAATAATCTTTGCAGTATTAGGATACAGGCTCATTCCTAAGAAAACAAGATTATCACCAGTACTTTGGACTAAGTATAGAGGAGAAAAAGGAAAGTCTCGATTCGAGAGAGAAATAAGAAGAATTATGGAAACGGGTGCTTATAGTGAGGCTATAGGTTTGTTACATAGGACATTGATTAGAAATCTACGAAAGGTGACCAAACAATCAATGTCATCACCAGAAGAAATAGCTGAATACTTTATTCAGAAAGATCCCTCATTGAGGCAAAAAGATCTGCTTGAAACACTAGTTAGAATAGATAATTATCTGGCTCAACCAAAAATCTTGCCAGAAACACTATTCATGAGATATATGACATTTATTCGAGATTTAATCGATAGATTACCAAAAACATAGTAAAGGAAATGTGAAAAAAATGAGTGAAGAAAAAAAAGAAGAAAAAGGAAAAGCAAAAGCAGCTACAGAAGCAGTTGTAACTCCTAAAGATATTAAGAGAGTGTGGGATGAGATATACAGTGAACTCGGAAGAGTCATCATAGGTAAGCTAGATGTTCTAGAGGACATGTTCATCTCATTACTAGCAGGAGGACACTGTCTACTAGAAGGTGTTCCAGGAATTGCAAAAACAGTGATGGCAAAGATGTTTGCACAAACACTAGGGTGTGAGTTCAAACGTGTGCAGTTTACTCCAGATTTGTTGCCATCAGACGTTGTAGGTACTACCATTTATGACCCCAAAGCAGGGACATTCAAAATGAGAAAAGGACCTATATTTACCAATATCCTTCTAGCAGACGAAATCAACAGAAGTCCACCAAAGACACAAGCAGCTCTCTTAGAGGCAATGGCTGAGAAACAAGTTACAGTAGAAGGAACAACTTTCAAACTTGAAGATCCATTCTTGGTTATAGCAACACAGAACCCCATTGAGCAAGAGGGAACTTACCCCTTACCAGAAGCTCAAGTAGATAGGTTTATGTTTAAACTTCTAGTCGATTTACCCTCTCCTGATGAAGAGATGGACATCATTAAACTTAAACACAAACAAATAAGACAATCTGTCAGAAGAGTAACTACTCCAATGACTATCGTTAAGATGAAAGAAACTGTTGAAACCAAGATTTATGTCCATGAAGACCTAATGGTTTACATCAAAGATGTAGTTGTAGCAACAAGGACAGATCCTAGACTATTACTAGGTGGAAGTCCAAGATGTAGTATTGCTTTATTGAACTCTGCAAAGTCAGTTGCAGCTATGAGAGGTAGAGATTATGTTATTCCAGATGATATTAAGAGAATAGCAAGAGTAGCTACTGCACATAGATTACAAATGAAGCCAGAAGCAGAGCTTGAAGGAACAACAGGTACAATGGTTGTCAATGAAATATTGAGAAACCTACCTGTACCAGTATAGTAACGAAAATGAAAATAGGTGGAAAATAGTGTTTACACGTCGTGGAGGATGGCTGATATTTGCCGGAATAATCATGATTAGCGTAGGCTTTGCGCTAGCCGGTTATCTATCAATCAACGTCATGTTCGACTCGTTCGGATTGAACCCACAACCAAACGACACCTTTGTTGATCCAGGAGAATCCCAAGGATTTGGGGTAATGGATTTCCTACATTTCTATATGGACAGACAAGGAACCCTGATATGGTTCTTTACAATAGGTGGAGTAATGTTGATATTCTCCGTACTACTAGGTCTGCCTTTCTATAGGTTAGGGTCCAATCCAAAATCAATTGAGATTAAAAGAAGAGTTTCAAAACCAAAAGCATTCGCAGGAGATTATGTCTACATTGAAGTTACTGTAAGAAACAAATCAGTCAATCAGTTGCCTTCAATAGAAATATATGATGCAATACCGGAAGTGTTTGATTTAGTTCTAGGTGAAAACTTCATAGTAACGCAACTAAATCCTAGACAAACAATAAGTTATGGTTATGTTGTAAGAATACCAATAAGAGGATTGTTTGAAATAGGACCTACTAAAGTGATAATTAGGGACAGGATGGGTTTCTATGCTACCGAAGGAAAAATCAAATCAAAAACAGAAATTCTGGTTTATCCAAGCTATGAAGATATCAAGAAATTAGAAATGGTTGGTAAGAAAAGACAGTTGGGTCTATTATTCGGAGTACACAGAACAAAACTAAAGGGAATGGGAACAGAGTTTTGGGGAATTCGTAAGTATCAGACTGGTGACGCTTTCAAATTTATTGATTGGAAAGCTTTCTCTCGTTCTGGTAAAATGATGGTCCGAGAATTTGAATCCGAAGAGAATATCCGTCTTATAATTATGCTTGATGCCTCTGCTAGTATGGGCGCAGGGTTGCCTAGAAACACCAAACTTGAATACGCTATACGTAGCGCTGTTCTTCTTATTCATCTAGCTTTTGAGAAGCGTGATCTTGTAGGTTTGTGTGTTTATGGAGACAAAGTCCAGAATTATGTAGATGTAACTTCTACCAGAACAAGACTCTTCCAATTTTTGGAAGTGTTGGCACATGTCAAACCCGAAGGGGAATCCAATCTTGAAAATGCTATTGAATATCTTCTTCAACGAAATAAACGTTCTTCCTATTTGGTTATTTTAACTGATCTTGAATCTCATCCCGAGAAACTCGTCCAAGCAGTTCGACGTGCTCGAGCTCAAAAGCATAATATTACCTTATTATCTCCTTTTGGACCTTGGTTTGAGATTGTTTCACAGCAGCTTTCTCCAGTGGAACAAATGATAGGTTTTGCAATGGTTGAAAAACAACTAGGTGAACGTCAGAACATGTTTAAAATGCTTAGAAGATATGATGCTGTTTCCATTTCAGTTGGACCGGATGATTTCTTACCAACTGTGATGGCTCAGTTTAACAGGATGCAAAGACAAGGGTGAAAAAATATGGAATCGTTATCAGATACAAGAATTATAGACCTCGGAATAAGAGGTGTTCAAAGTAGAATCAGAGGAGCTAGAATTCAAACTCTAATTACTCATGTTATTGGTAGATTATTTGCCATTGGGGCAATTGCTTGGGTACTTGTACAACTTTTCACTCTCATAGCTTTCGATGATCCAGCAAGATTCCCAGAGAGATATTTTATTGATTCTCTGTCATTCATCTTTGTTTTAATAGAATTAATCGCTATAATCCTCTTTACAGCTCCTTTGATGATTTTTGTTGCGTTCTTAGGTAATGACGCTGCGGGAATACTTCTAGGCGCAAAAGCCTTCTTAACAGGTGATCTTTTTGGAGATATAAATCCTCCTTCAGGTGTAGATAGTAATCTACTATTTGGAACGAATGAACCACTAGATATGTTTTCGTCATTTGCTTATCTCTTTAGTCCAGAAATACTTCAGCCACTGCGTGTTATCAATCGTGCATCAATTATGCTATTCTTTGTGGTTTTGTTGATAATCTCTTTGATAGCATTCTTGTTTAGAGCCGATATGCGTTCAGCTGCAGCAGCTTTTGTAAGTATTCAAGTTATTGTTTTCCATGGAAGTGTCCAGCTATTATTTAGTGAAAGATTTAGCTTCACACCAACAAAGAATTTTGGAGAACTTTTCTCCAATAGTGTGGTACTAATAGCACTTTCATCCTATTTGTTTCTGGAAATTGCTTTACAAATTTCATATATATCTCAACTGCTTAATCCTGCTCAAAGCCGACAACAGCGAGTATTAAGAGCACTTGATAGGTTGAATGATTTTAGACTAGGAGTTACTAAAACTACTCTTATTCAAACTGAAGATAGTGCTGAAACTGAAGAAAGTAAAGAGAAACAAGCAACGAAGTCTATTGGAAGTACGGGAAGTTCAATAGCTCGTAAATTCGGTGTAGCAGGGATGACCTACTTCTTGGAAAAGGCTTCAGATTCTCTGTTCTCTCGTCCAGGGGGTCAAAGAGATAAATTAACTTCTAGATTGCAGAGATATCATGATGGATTAGTTCACAGTGATCCCAGAGTTGATGAGAAACTCGTGGGAGCAGAAGTTGTAGTAAAACCTCTGATGACAATAGTCTATGTACTCACTTCCGTAGTTTTCAGAGTGCTAATAATGTTAGCAGGATTGTATGCAATTCTTAATCCTGATATTCTATTATTTGTTCTAAGATATCCTCCACCAATTTATAACTCTCTCGAGATGTTGCAACCAGAAGGGGTAGTGTTGTTATTAATACCCATAGTTGTAATTATATTGCTCCTTACTTCGCTCATCGGCTATATACAAGAGAGATTTTCTAAACGATTTGAAGAAGCATTGGATCCAATGTTATTAGATCAAGAATTTCTTGAAGAGGAATTACCAGGTATAACAACCGAAGGAGAGTTAGAACCAATAACTGAAGAAGATTTATTCTACGAACGACTTGAACAAGAATTTGGAGACGACGAAGATTAGTCTCCCTTCACTCATTTTTTCTTTCTTTTCTACTTACTACCAATTTTTTCCTGTTTAATTAACAATACTAATCGAAAAATTAAGTCTTAAAATAGAAATAAAAAGAAAGGGAAGGAACTTAAGTCCTTTTGTACATGAACCTTTCCCAATTAGAAACATCGGGAATTTGAGGAGCTAATTCTTTGCGAACTCTTATACT
>Ga0272441_10007821_pt1 | contig 17227 bp, 18 predicted proteins | sample SSMProp6N_FD_193582 | JGI IMG/M metagenome (GOLD analysis project Ga0272441, IMG submission 193582) | Marine sediment archaeal communities from Little Sippewissett salt marsh, Falmouth, MA, United States - SSM-Prop-6N | ecosystem: Environmental > Aquatic > Marine > Wetlands > Sediment ...
GTGCATCTGATATGGAGGATGCATCTTTTCGTAAAGCCTGCCGTCGACTCTATACCTGACACGAAGTTTTTTGTCGTCGGCCTCGATATGTATATCGCTGGCGTTTTCTCGAACGGCGTTATAAATCAGATAATTGACCAGTTTGACAACCGGCGACTGGCCTGCTATCTCTTCAAGATTGGTTATGTCCTGAGCAATATTTTCAATCAAAGAGAAATCTTCGAGGCCCTCGTCATCGATAATATCATCGATAACAAAGACATTTGCCGCCGGCAAATAGGTTTGTAATGTGGCCTTGATGTCCTTGGTTGTTGCGCAGACTATCTGGACTTTGCAGCCGCTTATGTGTTCTATCTCGTCGATTAGAAAAACATTTGTCGGCTCGCTTACGGCCACCGTCAGCACATCATAAACCTTGAACAGCGGCAGAACGATATGCTCCTCGAGGAATTCTCTCGGAAGAATCTCAAGAGCCTTTGCATCGCATATTTTGGGATTAACCTGGGCATAGGGAACGCTGTATGCTTCGGCAAGAGCCGAGGCTATCTGGTTTTCCGTACAGTATCCCATCTCGACAAGAAGCTCGCCGAGAAGCTTGCGATGTCCCTTGTCTTTTTGCTCGGACAGTGCCTTTTCAATCTGTTCGGCGGTTACAGTGCCGCGGCTCAAAAGCAGCTGTCCAAGCTGCGTCTTGTTTTCCACCGTTAATCGACTCATAACTCTTCTCCGCTTTTGCCTGCTACGCGAAACTCTTCACCGCCTCTGCAAGCTCGCTGTAACGGTCAAATTCATTTTCAAGTCGGGTCAGTTCCAGTATTTTGGTGCAGTTTTCATCCAGGCCCGCCAGTCTAAGCTCGCAATTGTTCTCGCTGCAGTAGTCCCTCACCCAGAGCAGCTCTTCCAATCCTTTGCTGTCAACAAAACCAATTTCGCTCATATCGAGTACAATGCCCGACTTGTTTCTGGCAACTATATCGGTAATGTTCTTTCTCAACCTCTCCGTAACATCACCATCCAGCTCGCCCTGCAGCGTGACAACCGTAACTTCATTATAATCCTGCGTGTTAATCTTCATTTTATTAATGCCCCAACGGCAATAGTGCCGTATTCTGAAAAATTACTCATTCCATAAGTTTCGCTGAATCCATCCTGTATAATATCCCATAGACGATAGACGTCGCTTTCGAGAAATATCCTGCCTATCTGCTCATCGAACTGAGCGCCCAGTCCCTTCTCTATTTCCGCCAGAGCCTGTTCCACCGTCATTGCATCCCTGTAAGTGCGTTTTGACGTCATCGCGTCGAAGCTGTCGGCCAAACCCACAATCTTACCAATCAAGGGTATTTGCTTATCAGCCAGACCGTTCGGATAGCCTTTGCCGTCGATTCGCTCGTGATGACACAAGACACCGGGAACAATCTCCTGCATTTGTTTTATTGCACTTAAGATACCGGCACCTATCGACGAATGTGCCTTGATACGGCTGAATTCTTCCTCGGTGAGGCGTCCCTTTTTTCTTAAAACCGCTTCATCTATCCCCACTTTTCCTATATCGTGAAGAAGCCCGGCCAGGTAAATCCTGTGTATCTGCTCCTCTTCAAGCGGCATTTTCTCCGCAATTCTTTCTGCAATCCATCGCGAAATAAACGCAACCCTTTCAGAATGCCCGTGGGTATATTGGTCCTTTGCATCAATGCTGTTTGTCAGTGCTTTTAAAGAACCGATAAATAATTCCTTGAGGTCTTTGAAAAGCCGGCCGTTTTCAACAAAAACCGCACAGCCATTCGCTACCGAATTAAACAGCTTTATATCGGTGCTGTCGAAATCCGGCTTGTCGATTCTGTTTATAGCAACCATTATTCCTATTATGCCACTGTTGTTCTGAGTAGTATCCTCGTCATCGGCGCCGGTTTTTTCTCTGCAGAACAAGGGCACGACAATAATATTCTTTATGTTCTCCGCCCAGTTATAACGAAATGGCGTATCCACTTCGCTGTCGAGCAGGGCCTCTTTACCCCGCTTTAACTCTTCATCTAATCGGCTGTTAAGGACATCCGCCATATAATAATCTACATCTATAAGTCCCGAGCCCGCCGCCAGCACAAACTGTTTTTTATCTTCCACTATCTTTTCGAGGAGTATTGCGATGCCTTCTACGCTGACAATCTCCGTCAGGCTGTCACAGGCCATCTGGAGAAAGTTGGCATCGGAAGTGTTGACCTTCATATTTGTACTGAGTTTGTGCAGCAGCACCAACTCTTCATAGACCTGCGACAGCTCGGTGCTTACTGTCTCAATTTCCTTTTCAGCCTTCGCGGAAGATTCCAGTTCCTCCACCAAAAGCTCCAGCATCTGTCCCAGATACTCGCTCTGGAGCCCGTCCGAATCAGCTCCTGAAAGCCCGCTCAAATCAAGAAGGGCCGCAAATTCCGGCTCATCCGGACCGAAATTCAAAACAGTTACCAGAATTTGACTGTCCGTTGTCAATAATCGGTTTCCCTCGTGTTCTTTGCAGTCAACGCCGGTTTTAACAGCCGATACACAATTCTTGATTATCATATTCTCGTCGCTTTTGAACCGGCCGCCCTCATAAAGCAGAACCAGTTTACCGTCCGAACTGCAAACCGCAAAATTGACCCCGAAACTGTTGACTCTCTGCCCGAATCTTTCCAACTGCTCAAGTTGTTTCGGGCTTAAACTCTTCTCTGTAGTAGCCAGCATAATCTTCTCTCAACAATCAGTCCTTAATTTGTCATTGCCTTATCATACAAAATATCCTCGATGCTTCTTAACAACTCTTTGGGACTGAACGGCTTACTAAGACACTCGGATATCTGAAGCTGCTCTCTTTGTTCCTGCTCAATAGCAAAACTCCTCGCAGTCAGCATAATCACCGGTATTTCTCTTGTTTCTTCGTTTTTCCTGAGTTTCTCGATAAGCTCAAGGCCCGTCATAACCGGCATCTGACAGTCCGTCACGATTATGTCGGGCTTGTCCTCACAGGCACGCTCAAATGCCTGAGAGCCGTTTTCGGCCGTTATAACTGTGAAGCCGTTATTACGAAGCTTTATCGCCACCACGTGAACGATATGTATCTCGTCGTCCACGACCAACACTTTTTTTCCCGCCATTACTCTGCCTCCATAAAAATAAAAAATCAGCGCATCAAACCAATATTTCCTTTGTTATCTCCGGTCAAGCGCTACTTTCCACCACTTCTGTCGCCAGCGGCAGCTCAAATCCGAACGTGCTGCCTTCACCGACCCGGCTCGTAACAAAAACCCTGCCGCCGTGGACCTTTTCCACTATCTGTTTGACAAGGTTAAGGCCGAGCCCTGTCCCCTTTGCCTGACTTTTATTCCTGCCGACTCTGTAGAACTTGTCGAATACACGTCCGACTTCGTCCTCAGGGATTCCCACCCCCGTATCGGTTACACTCACTCGCACCAGCCCTTTGAGTTCGTCAACATCGGTTTCGATTTTTACCAAACCCCCTGAAGGAGTATACTTAACGGCATTGCTAAGAAGGTTAACAATGACCTGTGAAATCATATCCTTGTCAACATACACCTGACCGAAAACTATCATATCTTTAGACTTTGGCCCTGTGAGTTTGATGTCCTTCTCCTCGGCATAGCTTTTCATCATTTGAAGCTGCTCTTCTATTAATATTGCAAGACTCACCGGCTTCTTTTCCACCTTTATCAAACCTGATTCAATGCGAGAGGTATTCAGGATGTCTTCAATCAGTCGATTCAATCTCTTTGCCTGGGTTTGAATCACCGAGTAAAATTCTTTTCTTGTCTCTTCATCGTCGGCTTCCCCGTCACAGAGCATCTCCGAATAAGCCGCAATGGAGGCAAGCGGAGTCTTTAATTCATGAGAAACATGGCTGACAAAGTCGTTCTTCATCTGGGATATTTCTTTTTCACGCGTAATATCATGAAGAACCGCCACGACCCCGCATACCTGTTTCTTTTTATCTTCGCCTTCATCGTAAACGCAGGACACGATACAGTCTAAGGTTTTAGGCTCATCATTCTGTATAAATTCAACCTCCCGCCTCGTTGCGCGGGCCTTGCTCTGTCTGCAATGGGACAAAAACTCTGCAAATCCGTTCTCGTTGTTATCTATCAACTCAGCTATCGACTTGTACTGCGAGTTCTTAAAATCAAAACCGAAAAGCTCACCGGCCGCCTCGTTCGCCATCAGCAGTTTCTCGGATTCGTCAATAACTATGACCGAATCATGAATGCTGTATATAATGGCTTCGGTGTTTTTCTTTTGTCGCCGTAACAGTTGAATCTTAATCTGCAAATCTCTGATTTGTTTTTCAAGCTCGGTGATATAACTGCTGTTACCGGAAAAACGGCTGTTAATCGCCTCACGCAATTCGCTTAGTGCTTTACAGCCGCTCTGTTCGAGAAGAGAGGATTTGTCGCTTCTGAGAAAACCGGCTATGGACGTGATTTCCCAAGATAGTTTCAAAAAGTACCATCCGAGCAAAATCACGCCCACAGCCCCGGCAGCGCAGCAGGCGGACACGGGCAATCGCCACGCTCCGACCTCGGTACCTCGCCATCCGGCCAGGCCCGTCAAAATCAGGCTGCCTGCCACAACTGCCATCCCGATTAATACAATCGGGACCGAATATAAGTTTCTTCCCAATTTCTTCATCTTAAAAACTTCTTATCTTCTGAGCCACTTGTCAGTAGCTTCCTTTTCTACATCCGCCAGCACATTCCTTTCCATCATCGCTGCCTGCTCAGGGTCGGTCTCACTGATTATCCTTTCTTTGAGCCGAATCGCCTCAAGGTAAGTAGGACGCAGCTCAAGCACTGTTTCCAACTCTTTCAACGCTGAAGCAATATCACCTGCAAGATAGTGCTTAGCGGCCAGGGCATAACGGTCTTCAACCAGCCTTGTTCTGCCTATCCACTGAAGTTCTTCCTTAGCTCCGAATCTCTTTCGGCCGACATCTTCAGCCCTTTCACTGCTGTTGGTTTCAATACCACGCTCTATGATATGGGGCGTAAGCATCACAATGACTTCCTGTCGAACAGTCCTGTCGGTAGTGCCTCTGAAAGCCGCCCCGATAAAAGGAATGTCGCCAAGCAAAGGAACCTGAGACCTTGTTGACGTTACGGAATCTCTGAACAAACCGCCGATGACTATTGTCTCGCCGTCTTTGACCATAATGTTGGTATTAAGCTCTGCCGTAGTTTTAGTCGGAATACCTTCGTCGTTAAGTTGACCGGAACTATCCTGAGGGTATATGTCCATACGGATGTACCCGTCATTGCCTATATAAGGCCTGAATGACAGCTTCGTTCCCGTCTCGAGGAAGCTAACCTCGCCGACAGTGGCCTGCCCACTGGCATCGATGGTTGTCCTGTCTCTGTAGCCGAGTTGCTGACCGATAAGTACCGTTCCAACCTGTTTATTCAAGGCAAGAATCTTCGGATTGGCGAGAACTGTGATGTCGGTAACAGATTCCAGAGCGGTTATAAAGGCGGCAAAATTACTACTGGTTACACCGATTCTTAAGCCATTCCCTATAAACGCCAAGCCGGCTGTTTCCATTGGAGATCCGGTTGTACCGTTCGCTACCTGCTGGATAGGCGTAGTAGCCGTAGTTCCTCGATCGATTGTACCGCCGGAAACCAAATCATCTGTTGAGGACTGCCCTGTCAGGCTGACACCTCCAAGAAAGTTCAGGTCAACTCCAAAGTCCATTCCCTCGGTCAAAGTGGCAGTTAAGATAGTCGCCTCAATTAAAACCTGTTGAGGTCTGACATCAAGATTAGCTATCACCTTTGCCGCTTCGTCAAGGTTTTCAGGATAGTCATAAATAACAATGGTGTCATGCAGTGCCATACTGTCACCGCCGACTTCTGATGCCACACCATCTTTACCTGCAGATATACCTGCCATGGCGGCGCTGCTGCCCTGTACGATGGCCGAAGAACTCAATACCGGCTGGACAAGCTTAACCGCCTCTTCTGCACTGATATAATAAAGTGTAAAGATGCGATGAAGCATCCTGTCCTTGTCCTCCTTTATCTTTTGGTACTCCTCTGCGGTATAGACCTTAATCAGGTTGCCTTTTTGCTCGTACTTGAAGTTAGAGCCCAAAATAGCGTCCATCGCTTCCTCGAAAGTCACATCTCTGAGTCGTGTAAAAGCTAGTTCACCGTCAATACCAGGTGTCGGAACAATGTTTTTATCACAAGTGGCGGCCAAAACACCAAGTGCTCTTCGGATTCCGGCATCCTTCATAAAATTAATCACCGGAATTGTGCCGTCCGCAGACACCTCCACTGTACCAAAAGCATCCTGTTCCGAACCACTGTCCCCGACCGCAATACCTCTGCCGGCTACAAACAAAAAGAGAACACCCAGTACAAAAAACCACACAAACAACTTTCTTCCGATTCTGTTTACACTGCTTAAACTATTTTTATACATGATTTACCTCCTTTAGGTTACTAAATTACTTTACTGAATCTCTGTTAGTTTCAATACCATCTCTACTTCGCCACATCTTACATGCACTCTTTTTTCTTCAATTTTAGTTACTTCGAATTCATACTTATTCACGCCCTCGACAACCTTTAGCCTGTCCCCAACCGCCATCAGCTTATCGTTGATGAAAGCTTGGGGATTTGCGCCGAATACTATCGCTTCCAGCTTTAATTTCTCTGCGGCTTCTATTACTACTTCTTCAATACCATCTTTTGACACAACGTTTACTTCTCCGCTGCCGTCTGCGGTAAAGTCTTTCCAATTACCCACGGCAAAAAAGTCCCTCGAAAGTACGTCATTGCGGCCTTTGACTTTCGGCAGCTCTACAAAACTTATGTTTAATTCCGATTCTGACTGCTCTATACCGGCTGTCTGTGCCTTCGGCATCGCTTTAGCAGCTTGCGGATCTGTACCTCCGAGCACTTTGGCCCACATAAACACCATCACCGATATCAGGCCCACTGCAACAACTGCCTTTTTCTTATCGGCTGTCAATTGCTCCAAGAACCTGTTTGCTCCGTTGCCGTTTTCTACTGTATTTTTCTTCATATCTCTCTATCCCTCGATACCCTGCGGCCTGTAATAAACAACCGCACGTGTCTGCATATTTATTTCACCGCTGAAATTATTTTCATTTAAAAGTTTCACCTCCTCGATTCGTACAAGTCTCTCCAAACTCTGAAGTGACTTGTAAAATGCGAATATCTGTTTTAATTTCCCCCTGCATTTCATATTTACCGGTATATAATTAAGTTCTTCACCCTCACCTTCCTCGCCCGGCTAAATAAACTGCCCTTTGAGATTATGACTATTCATTAAATCAGCGATTTTGTGCAAAAACGTGCCAAGCTCCCGGTCGTCGGGTATTTGACGCTCGTAGTTGCTAACTTCAATTTGAAGTTTCTCAAATTCCTCTCTAAGTGAAGGTAATTGTTCGTTCTTCGCCATTCCGTTATTGATCACCAATGCCTGTGCGGCTCGAGTTTTTTCTACTGTTTTCATTTTTTTTCGCAAAGGAAAATACCGAAACAGAACAAATCCTGTCACCATCACTCCGGCTGTAACAATAATTAATATCTGTTGTTTTTCGCGAAACTGCATCTTTAATTTCATTCTTCTCAATGCAGAGTTGTTAATTTCGAATTTCTGCTCTGCACTCTTGGTTGTCTCTCCGGTTAAATCTCACGTTTTTTGCTCTTCACGATAATTCGCCAGGTAACAAACTATCTCAAACTCACTGACCTTATAGCCTTCTGAAGCCGTCCCGCCTCTAAGTTTAACCTCGGTATTTCGGGAAAAAGATGGATATACCTGCCGGAAATATGGCGAATCTTCAAGCTTGCAAACCAACTCCGCTACTTCGCTTGCATCAGACGCAATTCCGTTTATAACCACCCTGAATCTAACATCACCAAAAGACAGCGACTGCTTTCGGCCGAAACTGCCGCCCGCCGCTCTAACCATCGAACCCCGCCCTGTTCCGGAGCCTTGAGCCTCACCAAACCTCTCCGATTTGAAATCCACTTCTCTAAGCGCTATTTTCTTGTCAATCAAAAAACTCAACTCCCCCAAAACACTTGCAACATCAATTTTGGAATCGATTTCTTTCAGGATATTTGCTTTTACACGAAGCTCTTCTGCCTGGCTTTTAATCATATCAAACTCTGATGAAGCGCTTTTCGCCTCGGCCTGCTTCGATGTTATTTCAGCAAGCTGTGCAGCAGCTTTTGAAACTGAATGCCCGGCGATAAAGTTCCACACTACCATCACAACGAACATACCAGCCAAGACAACATACTGGGCACGCCAGCTAATCTGCCGTCGCCTCCCGCCCTTATACCATTCTGGAAGAAAATCAAATTCTTTCATAGTTATTGCTTCAACCAATCATTCATTAATTATTATCCCAGCCTTTAAGACCAATCCCCAGAGCTACCGCCCACTCACACAGCAGGCCTCGACGGTCGCTGTCAAAAATGATATTCCCCATATCAATACCGCGGAAAGGCTGAGCCATCTCAATCTCGACCGTTAGCTGCCGTTTCAAAACGGTAAGTAGCATATTCTCATACGCACCTCCGCCGGCGATAACCGCACGCTCGACTCGCTTGCCCCTGAAGGTAACAGTGTAGTATCTAAAACACAAAGATATCTCTCTTGCCAGCTCTTCCGCCACCGAACCCATCGCATCAACCATCACCTGTCGTGTAGATACATCCAGGCTGCTTTGTCCGTTCAGGTCCGGACCGCCTGAACAAAAATCTTTGCGGCCGTTTTCGGACTTTTCCTTTCGAAGAGTATCTCGCAGACTCTGCGCTTCACCAGTACTAATCCCAAGCTTCGTTGCAATTTGTCGGTTAAATTTCTCTCCGCCAATCGGGATCTGTTTGATGAAGCTTATTTCACACCCGCGACCGAAAACTACAGTAGTAAAACGGCTGCCTACATCAATAAAAACTACCGTGTGCTCCCTGTCCTCCTGACGCTTCAAGGACCTCTCAAAACCCCTGAACAAGGCACACGGAACCGTATCTATCGCTGACGGCTTCAAACCCATTTCGTCTAACATCTCAATGTGTTTGCTTATCGCTTCATTGTCTGTTGCGAACAATATAAACTCATTTTTAGTCTCATCACCATGCCTGACACTACCGGCTGGCACATAGTTGATTACGTTCTTCTCGATGTCAAAACCAAAACGCTGAGCCGCCTCCTTTTTCAGGGAATGCTCGATTTCATCATGCATTCCCGTCTCACCCAGTCGAAGGCTTGTTATTTTTAATTCGTCGTTGGGCAGACACGAAATAACATTTCGACCGTTAAAGTTACCCTCCGCCAGCATCTGTTTTGTTGCTGAAACAACAAAATTCCTTCTTTCCTCCACATCACCGTTTAACTTCGGGTCAATGTGGACTTTATTAGCGGCGGTAACACTTATCTGTCCGGCGTTTACCGACAGTTGAATCATCTTGATAGAATTGTAACCTATGTCCAATCCTATCGGCCGCTGATTTCGACTTTTTAAATTCCAGCTTACCATTTAATATTTCCCTGCCGTCACTCTGAAATCGTGACAAAACCTGTAACCGGCTCCACCGTTATCGTTACGATAACACCGTCCGACGCAAGAGTAATATCACCTCCGTTGTCTGGACTTCCAAGATAATCAAACGTAACTGTACTGGCCGAGTCAAAATCCACATTATCTATATCAACTTTATTAAGCCTGTCGTCATTACTGAAATTCACCTCGTAATCGAATCCCTTTTTGACAGGATGAGCTATTATCGCTCCGTCATGGTCTTGTATCTGGTAACTTTCTGTAGCTGCGTTGAAAACCACACTAAAATCCTGTCCTTTGGTGATTGCCGTACTTTTGGCGTATTCCAGGTCCGCGTCTATCATGTTGGACGCCGAACGAATTTGTGTACTGGATGCCGAACTCATCATCGGGATTATCATCACACCGGCTACGCAGAGTATCACCACCGCAATGATAATCTCTAACAGACTAAAACCGCCCCCTGAACTCGGCAAATCATATCTGCTTTCCCGGTCCCGGCCATCGAAAATCCACCAAAAGTAATCTCTTAAAAACGGCATCTTCACCACCCTTTCATATCTGTAAGGACAAATTATGACACTGCTTACTCTGGTTTTTCGTCCTCATCGAAACTCGTCTTTACATTCAAAATCCGCCCCGTTACAACACCACCACACCAAATAAACCCAACACATCTCATAACCCTAACAAAACCACCCAAAACACCTGATAACAACCTGTCCACCAAAACCGTATAAGTGTCAAATCTCATACCTTCTGCAGTCACCGCCGGTAAAACCGGTACAACCGTCAAACTAACTTATCCAAAATTACATAAACATCCGGATGTCCACCCGCACCGAGTATGCAATTAGTATTGTTGGAGTATTCAGAAATTTTCTTTTCAGTGTGTATAAAGGCCGATAAGCAACGGCCGTCGATGACTCATGGTCCGAATTGATATTTGCAATACATCGCAGTTTTACTCACGTCCGATTACCTTCTTTCGATACTTCTAAAAAACGCTCCCCCCGCCGGTCCCCACTTCTGTGCAGCACCTGACTGCCAAACCAGAATCGCCGCTTTTTCCGGCGAAGCGCTTATCACGTTATTATTGTTGCCGTCTTCGTCAAACCCCCAGTGTAGTAGCAGCCCCCCGGAAACATCAATGTGCTGATAAAGATTGTTTATTTCATTTGCCTCAAGCGCACGGCTGTATATGTGAAAATCATCAACCAGACCGTCCCAGTACCTGCCTTTGCCGCCCCTGCCGAGCATCAGCTTTTCAACGCCGCTGACAGTACCCAATAAGGGCCCGCGGTCATAACTCAGCAAATTAAGCTGACCATCGATATAAAGTTGAAGGCTTGAGCCGCTTTCCCAAACCAGTGCAAGGTGCTGCCAGGACGTTGTCTGAACATACGGTGTGCTTTCGATTTGAGTACTGCCCGAAGTCGTGCGAATCGAAGCCTTAATGATTTCTGAACCACCGCCGAAAGCGCCGTATTTGTCATAGCGAATACCCAAATCCTCATCCCCGCCGGTCGGCTCACGCCCGAACAGAATACCGCAGTCATCATTCGTCACATCTGATTTCACCCAGACTGTCACCGTCAAGGCAGACAAGCCGTTTAGATAGCTGTCGGCGCCCGGCTCCTCTATTGTGTCGTTAATCCTGTCCAATTCGACGGCGCCGCCTATCTCACCGCTACCGGGCTGCCAGGCCGGTTCGCCAAAAACCGTCCCATTATTATCGTTGCCGGATGAGTCCGTCGCTGTTTCCACTATCCCGTTTCCCGTAAAAAGCCCGCCGACTACGTTCATACCAACAGCGCCGGCATTAATTTGAACCTGTCCGTCAACAACTACAAGACCGTCAATATTTAATTCACCCCCGATTTCTACTTTCAAATCGCCGGTGACAAACACTCCAGGCAGGTTCTTACCCGCCGTGATAGTATTTCCATTTCCGCGTATTATTAAGTCCCCATCGACCACCAGCATACCCTCAATTTGCACACCGCCCCCCAACTCGACATCACCGCTGCCGTGGTAACACACTTTAACCGGCTCATACGGCCCAAGCGTCACTCCGCTGAGATTGTTGCCTATCGCCTGAACCGAATAATAAGACGTAAAGTCCCCAACCGTAACTCCGGGCCAGCCAAGCGATAAATCCCCGAGCACCATCTGCTGACCAGCTATAGTTCCGTTCAATTTATTACAAAACACATCCCCGTTGACTACACCGTTATTTGTTAACGTGCCGTCACAATAAACATCGCCGTTGACTGTGATATTACTTGTAACCAAAATATCTAATCCGCTCCATAATGCTATACATGGGTCAAGTCTAAGCCTTGCCGTCAGGCTGCTGCGACCGACTTTTTCCCCCCCTCTTAGTCTGTATGAATTGCAGTCTATAATATAACTGCAGTGCTCTGTCGGGTCCGAGTCGTCGCGGACTATTGTAACATCGTAATAATCGTCCCCAGCGGCTATTTGCTGGCCCGTAGCCCCCGTCCAGTATTCCGAACCAACATCCTGGGAATTGAGTATCAATCCCCTGGCGTGCTCAAGACCGGATTCAGCCAGGTAATCCGTCTGTGTTCGAAGTAGCATATTCGCCCCGCAGGTAAGCTCAACATCACTTCGGCATAAAAAGCCTAAAGACAGGACCGTAATTGCCATAACAATAAACAAAACAACGAGCAGAGCCACTCCCTTCCTATTGATTGTTTCTTTTCTATCGCTCATATTTAATCGTCATCACTAACAATACTGTCTCCGTAGGCGTTGAGCAGATGTCCCGCCCACCCGCGAACGGCGGCATTTATCTGGTACTGATGTCCTATCTCGTTTTCAACTACGTCGAATAAAATACTCACAAACTTGCTCTGTGGCACGGCGCTGTCCAGACGAAACTCGACATTACTGCATTCGGCCAGCAGAATGGTCTGCCTCTCCTCGAAAATAAGTTTCAGCTCTTCCTTGGCTGTCCCGCTTTGAATACTGCTCAACAGTACCGGCCAGCTAAACGAAGATGGAAAATCCAGCAATTGAAGGTAATTTCTGTCCTCTCCTGCCTCCAAATAAACCAGCTCGCTCGGGTCAATCTGACCGTCGTCATTGTCGTCGGCCCTCCAGATAGCCAAATCATTGTCCGCCGCACCGCATATAAGCCTACAGTTTTTTATCAGGTCGGAAAGCCTAAGCGTCGCATAGCGAACCTGGGCCTGTTTTTGACTCGTATCATCACTGGCGTCATTCGCAGAACCCATCGCAAATGCAAGCGTCGCCACCGCTGCCAGCACTATGCTAACAACCATCAGCGCCACTAATAGCTCTACCAGCGTAAATCCGCTTTTGTCTTGTATATCCTGCATAAAACTCTGCAAACCTCTACCGTGTCGATTTACCCCTAATTACTTATTAACCGGTTTATAATTGCAGTCTCCACCCCGTCATAATAAACACGAACCGTAACCTTGATAAAGTTAGGGGCATTCGTCCCGTCCTGCTGGGCGACATATATCAGTTCGCTGCTCACTTCCCTGCTGAATCTAAAATAATTTAAATCGCCGAACACTATTCCGTCTGCATCCTTTATCTGTCCCTCCGCTTCTGAGTAATTATAGTTTGCGATTATCTGGTCAAAAGGCGTATTTACAACCTCCTCCATCAAATCACCGGCCAGCTTCGAAGCTAATGTCAGACGCATACCTTCGCTACGCACCTTGGCGCCGGTAGTAAAAGGCAAAAGCACGCCGGCCGCTGCAACACCAAGAACAATAGTTGCCATCATCCCCTCTGCCAGCGAAAAACCCTTGCGATTTTTAATCCTTGTTTTACCCATTATTAAATCGTCAACTCATCTACAAAATAAAGTAAACTGTCAATTAAAAGGGCTGACCGGCTTTCGGCAACTGCCTAAGCTCGGTCAGCCCGTTGGTTCATAATCTATGCCCTGTTTAATGGCTTGGCATAACCTTCCAAAAAATCATTAATAGGTGGTGTGAGCATCACCGCTAACCTGATTAGTGTCATCGTCATCAGGCTGGAATAGACCCTGGCTAACACCAGCCGCTGTTACAAAGTTCCAGCCGGCACTGTCGTCTCCGGCTGTACCGTCAAGCTCGACTGTATTCAGATCGTTGAACGGGTTACTCGGAACGTTCCGCATATAAGGTCCGAACCGGTGAAGGGCGGTAGTGCCTACTTCGCCGGCCTGGTTGGTCTTGCTTGTCATAGCAGTCGCAAAATCCACACCCGAAACGGTACCAGGCAATTGGTCGTTGTGATGAATCTTATAAAGCTCTATCTGAGAACGCATCGCCTGAAGGTCACTCACCAGAGCCGATTCTTTCGCCTCGGTGCTCGCACTCGTAAACTGCGGGATTACTATCGCCGCAAGAATACCAAGAATGACCACCACTATCAAAATTTCAACTAATGTAAATCCACTTTGTGACTTCATTTTGTTACCCTCACTCTTACTAAGTTAATAATCTTGTTTCTAACAACACTAAACTGCATACTGTTTTGAGCTATCGTCCTGATTGAAACAGAACTTAACTTCACCTTATCTTTATTTGTCTGCTGTGAATCCTCCCAATAAACCTGTAATCTTCAATAATTCTTCTTAAACACTTCATTGATTTCACTCATACACCAAAAAGTCTTATTATTCACTTACCCCCACGTCCGAGAAACACTTGTATTCAGCCTGCAATGGGCTTTGTTTAAGTATCCAACTGAAAGTATAAAAAACAAAACTCCCAGTGCCAAATTACAAGAAGCGATAACATAGGAAGCAGACTGGATTTATGAATGCGGTCTCGCCTTTGTACCGCTTTTGACACCCTCAGCAGGCGATATATTCGGGCGTATTTTCGATGTGTATGCTGCGTTTGCTTGGCCCGGCGTGAGAAAGTTCTATCCGAATATAATTTACACCCCCAAGTGCTGATTCAATTTTATCGGCCCATTCAATCATTACTACAGAGTCATTTCGGCAATAATCGTCAAAACCCGTCATCTCAAATTCAACCACCGAATCCAGGCGGTAGGCGTCGATATGGTAAATGTCCAGCCGACCCGAATACTCATTAACTATAACAAACGTGGGGCTGTTAACCTCCTTGCCGTCCCCTGCTCCGGCGCCCGACGCAATACCTTTAATAAGATGAGTCTTGCCGCTGCCTAATTCACCACAGACAGCCAGCACCTCTCCGCCCCTTAACTGCCCGCCGATTTTACGACCAGTCTCTATAGTCTCATCCGGCGAATTGGAAATAACTTCAATGTCCATAGTCAATAATCGCTCACTTCAGATGGTCGTACCCCTTTGGCTCCAAATCTCTAATTACACCGTCCGCCATCCTTATCTGCATTTTTCCCGTTTCGGTAATCTCGCCGATTTGCCTAATAGCTAAACCTTCGTTCCATTTCTCTGACAACTTCTGATATTCCTCACGACAAAGTGTAAAAAGAAGCTCGAAATCTTCACCGTCATTTAACACCGAATCCAGCACATCATCATTTCTTTGGGCATCTTCCGATATTGGAATCCGCCCCGCTTCTATAACAGCGCCCACATTACTCTGCCGGCAGATTCTGTTCAAATCGCTGCTGAGCCCGTCGCTTATATCAATCATCGAATTGATATGTGCAATCTGGGCTATCTTTATCGCCTCGAAAACGCGCGGCTCAAAATCCAAATGCCTGCCGTACCTCGCTCCCCCTAATGTCCCTGTAACGCAGATAATATCGCCGTCCTTTGCCCCCGACCTTCTTACAGGTTTATTACCTGCCCGCCTGCTGAGCATTGCAACACTTATAGCAAACCGCTCCTTCCCTCGCCAGCTTGTAATATCTCCCCCGACAAGTGCGCATCCGAATTTATCCCCAGCCGACGTTATCCCGCAATGCAGCTCTTTCAATTCCTCCTCGCCGAAGCCCGCAGGCAAGGCAACCGAAACCACCGCCGCAACAGGCTCACTCGCCATCGCCGCACAATCGCTCAGGCTAACCGCCATAGCCTTATAACCAACCTGTTTTATCGTCGTTTTTTCAAGCTCGAAATGCACCCCGTCCAGCAGAATATCCGTGGTAATAAGTACAGATGAATCCCCTAACCGAATCTCTGCCATATCGTCCCCGATACCTATGGGAAAATCCTCTGCCCCTAATTTACTCTGGCTCGCAAACCATCCGGTTATTTGGTCTTCGCCGTTACTCATCGCTCTGCCAGCCGCTTCTGCCAGTAACTTATTTGCTCTTTTGCCTGCTTTGGACCACCAGCACCTTCTGTAACGTAATTGCTCACGACATTCGACGCCCCAATTGACTCATAAACATCCGCTTCAATCAATGCTGAATGCTTTTTGAATTCATCCAGGCTAAGCTCGCCTAATTGCTTGTTCTGTTTCTCGCAGTAAACAACCAAGGACCCGACAATACCGTGGGCCTCGCGAAAAGCCACCCCCTTGCCGACTAAGTACTCCGCCAGCACCGTTGCATCCAGAAAACCCTCCTTAAGACCGGCCGCAATACTCTTCGTATTAAACTTGGTATGCCCAACAATCGCCGACGCCATATCCAAAGATGCGCCGACCGTGTCGGATGAACCAAAAATATGAATCTTGTCCTCCTGCAAATCGCGATTATAACCGCTCGGCAGGGCCTTCAAAAGCGTCAGCATAGCCGTAAGCGAACCGTAAACACGGCCCGTCTTTGCACGAATCAATTCGAGCAAATCAGGATTCCGCTTTTGCGGCATCATACTCGACGATGTACAGAAACTGTCGTCAATCCGGATAAAGCCGAATTCGCTGCTTGAATATATTATCCAGTCCTCAGCCAGCCGCGATAGATGTGTTGAGATAAGTGCGCAGTCGAAAATAAACTCCGCGCAAAAGTCCCTGTCGCTGACAGCATCGATACTGTTGTAGCTAATATCACAAAAGCCTAACTGCTTCGCCGTACTCTTGCGGTCGATTGCCAGCGTCGAACCTGCCGCCGCTCCGCTGCCCAGCGGACAGACATCTAACAATTCCCTGCAGTTTCCAAGTCGAATAAAGTCCCGCTCAAGCTGCTCGACAAAACTCAACAGATACGATGCGATAACTATAGGCTGCGCCCGCTGCATGTGCGTATATGAAGGCATAACATCTTCTGTATATTTGCCCGCCGACTTAACCAGCGCCTTTTGCATCTGAGTTATCCTGCCCTGCAAAATCTCAATCTCATCACGCATCCAGAGCCGAATATCCGTTGCAACCTGGTCGTTACGGCTTCTGCCCGTATGAAGCTTCTTGCCCGCCTCTCCGATTTCCTTTATCAGAGCAGCTTCTATCGCCATATGAATATCTTCACATTTTTTATCGAACTTAAACTTACCTTCTGCAATCCTCTCCGATATCTCCAGCAGGCCTTCTTTGATTTGTTTGAACTCCGCCTTGCTGATAAGCCCCTGCTCAGCCAGCATCTGCGCATGGGCGATTGAACCGGCTATATCATATTTATAGAGCCGTTTGTCGTACGACAGCGATTCCACGAAATCAACCGCCAAAGCATCCGGCTCGCCTGCAAGCCGCTTTTCCCAGCTTTTTTTTGATTTGGCCATCTTATAAACTCCAAAAGCAAATTATCTCCGAT